>Ga0265334_10000025_pt1 | contig 117961 bp, 127 predicted proteins | sample 42023metaG_FD_192442 | JGI IMG/M metagenome (GOLD analysis project Ga0265334, IMG submission 192442) | Rhizosphere microbial communities from Carex aquatilis grown in University of Washington, Seatle, WA, United States - 4-20-23 metaG | ecosystem: Host-associated > Plants > Roots >...
TAACAGACGGGGAAGGGCAGCCCGAGCAAATGTATTCCAATTGCCCGGCACGATGAGAAACTCGCTTGCGGGTGTCTCATGAGCGACAAGCTTACCTATTCGACAGTCAACATATGGACTAGAGAAGGATAACCATATCAAAAACCTTCGTTCTTTCCCTAAAACACCTCCCAAAACTCCACCTCACACATAAGTCTCTCAACCGTTACAGGGGCCGCAAGTAATACAAGTAGCAATACTTGGTTTAACACTCTTAAACTCCTTTACTTGATTAACGACGCTTGTAACACCTACAAAAACAAAAACATTTTCAAAAACAAACAGTTGGCTGTCGATTAGGTGACCTTGTCAGAAGTTGTGTAACCATGCAACGGTTAGAAAACAAAAAACAAACACCAAAATAAAAACAAATATATAATAGTGCGAATGCACCAAACCCAGAACGAACACGTACCAGTCCTGCTGGAAGCAGTGCTGCAGTACCTGGATCCGCAGGCAAACGAGAGTTATCTTGACCTGACGGCAGGGTACGGCGGACACGCCAGGGTGATACTGGAACGTACGAAAGAGCCTGAGCGGGCAACGCTGGTTGACCGGGACGCGAACGCCATCAAGGCGCTTGGTGGCCTGGAGCAACAGGGCGCGAGTCTCGTGCACCGGGACTTTTTATCGGCTTCCGAGCAGCTGTTAGCTGAAGGCAAGAAGTTTGATATCATTCTGGCGGATTTGGGAGTTTCGTCACCGCACCTTGATAATGCCGAGCGCGGCTTTGCGTTTAGTGTTGATGGTCCGCTCGATATGCGCATGGACCAGACACAAACGTTGGACGCTGCTACCGTGGTAAATACCTATAACGCGCAAGATCTGGAACGGATCATCCGCGAATACGGGGAAGAGCCGCGGGCACGCACCATTGCACACGCAATCGTGGAAGCTCGGCCAATTAACAGTACGTTAGGCTTAGCCGACTTAGTTCGGCGGGTTATGCCTAAGGGTAGCAAAGTACATCCTGCGACACGCACGTTCCAAGCGCTCCGTATCGCCGTCAATGACGAGCTGGAGTTGCTGCGGGCAAGTTTGCCGCTGTGGGTGGAGCTGCTTGAACATGGTGGACGCTTAGGCGTTATAAGCTTCCATAGCCTGGAAGATCGCATCGTGAAGCAGATGTTTGCCGAACTGGCTGGTGACCGATATGACGCTGAATTGCAGTTATTGACCAAGCGTCCGGTGGTAGCCGACAGGCAAGAGATCGTTTTTAACCCGCGTGCCCGGAGCGCAAAGTTCCGAGCCGTAGTGAAAAATAAATAAACACAAAAAGAAAGGGGCGTATATGTCGACAGTCTTTATAGATGTTGTAGATAAATCTCCCCGCGCCTTACGGATTGAAGTGCATCGCAAAATCGATGCTACTGACGGCCGTTAGGAATGCAAAAGTCGGCTCCGGGGCCAGAAGCCGGAGCCGGCTTCCAAGGGTAAGGAAAATAAAAACAAACATGACGTATTCGAGCACACTGGCTTTGGGCCGGCAGCAAAATTTATCCCGCGGACAGAATTCTGTCAGTTTTCGTGTGGTCGACCGCAGGTTAGGACCGGTGAGTAACACAATCGTGCTGATCGTGCTGGCGTGTTTGCTGGGTTTGCTGTATTTGACGCAGGTGACACGCACCAACTCGTACAGCTACCAGATTAACAGCCTGCAGAAACAACAGTCCGATCTTCAGCAGCAGCACCAGGACTTGACCGTGGCCTCGGCCCGTGAAGAGTCGGTTGACCGCGTAGCGAGCAGCGCACAGGCACAGGCTATGACACCGGTGGCACCGAGCGGCACCGTACATTAGGCTATAATAGAGCTGATGAATCAAGAGCCGGTCGCCAGGGTAGTCGACCCGTTGCAACGGGTGCGTATTTGGTATGCGCTACTACTCATAGTATTCGGCATTTTTTCGGTACGGACTTTTTATCTCCAGGTTATCCGTCACGATTACTACAAAAGAGCGGCGCAAAGTGATCAGCTCAAACAATATACGGTTCCGGCTGAGCGGGGTGTTATAACGGCGCATCTGGGCAATGGCACGGTGCCGATCGTGCTCAACCAGAAGCTGTACACGCTGTATGCCGATCCGACCGTGGTAAAGCAGCCCGAACAGGCGGCCGCCAAGCTACAGCCGGTTATCGGCGGCAACATGGATACCATCACGGCGGCACTTAAAACCGGCGGTACACGCTATGTGGTGCTTAAGACAAAACTGACAGCAGCGCAGAGCCAAAAAATTCTGGCCTACAAACTGCCCGGTGTCGGCACTGAGGAGCAAGATTACCGGACATACCCGCAGGGCAATCTGGCGTCGCAGGTGCTCGGATTTGTGAATAATAACGGGCAAGGGGAGTATGGCGTTGAGCAAGCGCTCAACAAGCAGCTAAGCGGTACGCCCGGGCAGCTTAAGGCGGTAACGGATATCAACGGTGTGCCGCTCGCGGCCAGCCCAAACAACATTTCGGTCGCACCGACTGACGGTAATGATGTTGGTTTGACGATTGATATGGGTATGCAGGCGGGCCTGGAGAAAATCCTACAGGCGGCCCAGGGACAATACAAATCAAAGGATATCAGCGCCGTGGTGATGGATGTGAATACCGGACAAGTCAAAGCTATGGCGAACTACCCGACGTACGACCCGTCAAATTACCAAAACGTCAGTGACCCGAGCGTATTTGAGAACGATACAGTGACGTATCCGATCGAGCCCGGCTCCATTACCAAACTGTTTACGGTGGCAACGAGTTTGCAGAAGGGCATTATAACACCTACGACTTCTTTCTATGACCCGGGCAGTTGGACGATTGATGGGGCTTCAGTCACTGATGTGGCTTCGGATCATAGTCAGGGACAGCAGACCGTTCTGAGTACGCTCGACAAGTCGCTGAACACCGGTGCGACGTGGATGCTGATGCAGCTGGGCGGCGGCCAGATCAATGCTCAGGCTAGGAGCACGCTGTACGATTATTTCAGCAACCACTTCATGCTGGGGAAGCCAACGGGTATACAGCAGGGTGACGGCGAGGAGGCGAGCGGATATCTACCCAAACCAACGGATAACGGTGCGGGCATTGGTTTAACCTATGCGAACGTATCCTTCGGCCAGGCGTATACCGCGACGGCGCTACAGATGATAACGGGTCTGAGTAGCATCTTAAATGGCGGCACATATTACCAGCCGACGCTCGTTGATACAATTACCGCTGCGGACGGTAAGACAACACCTATCGCGCCCAAGGTGGTTAAGCAAAATGTGATATCTCAACAGGTGAGCCAGGACATGATTTCACTGCTGGAACAGAACAACGCAAACCATATCCGGGAAGGCTACACCTATCTTAACTTTGGTCCGGATTACAACGTGGGTGGCAAGACCGGTACGGCGCAGATAGCCAACCCGCTTGGCGGGTATTATCCTGATACCTACAATGGTACCTATATGGGATTTGTCGGAGGGGATACGCCGCAATATGCTATCGTGGTGTACAACATGCAGCCGAATGACTACGGTCAGTTTGCCGGAGCGGGCGCCGGCCAGCCGGTGTTTGCCAACATCACACGTATGCTGATCAATAACTTTGGCGTGACCCCCAAGAGTTAAAATAAGGTATACTAAGGCGAGTTATTAAAATAGACGAAACATGAATCAAAACCTTCACTTAGTCTTGAGTTCTCACTCGCTGATTAAAATGCTGCTCCTAGCCATTGGCGGTTTTGTTATCTCCATGCTGCTGACACCTGTGTATACGGCAATAGCGTTCAAGCTGCAGCTTTGGAAGCAGCCACGCGAAACGACCGTGACTGGCCAAAAGATAAGTATTATCAAGCGACTGTACGCTGAGAAGCACAAAATCAAGCGGCCGACTATGGCGGGCGTACTATTCCTGATTACCGTGGGCTTGCTAACGATGTGGTTCAACCTCAGCCGATCGCAGACGTGGCTGCCGCTGTCTGCATTTTTTGGTGCAGGGCTAGTCGGATTTATCGATGATATTTTTAACCTCCGTAGTAATGGTAAGGGTACCGCGGGTCTGCGCCCTAGAAGCAAATTGCTACTTACTATCATCGTCGCGCTTATCGGTGGCTGGTTTTTCTATAGTCGGCTCGGGGTTAATAGCATTCATTGGCCGGGCGTACATGCCGCTGTGCACATCGGCTGGTGGGTCATCCCACTCTTCGTACTGGTGGTAGTCTCGACCGCGAATGCTGTGAATATCACTGATGGCGTGGACGGACTGGCAGGCGGACTGACAGCTATCGCATTCGCATTTTATGCGGTGATTGCGCTGCTGGAAGAGCGCTATGGTATTGCTGGCTTCTGTTTGACCATGGTCGGTACGTTGCTGAGCTACACATGGTTCAATATATTTCCGGCGCGGTTTTTGATGGGTGATGTTGGTTCATTTGCATTGGGTACGGCGCTGGGTGTAGTGGCTATGCAGACGGATACGGTGCTGCTGCTGCCAGTTATTGGTGTGGTGTTTGTGGCCGAGGCTGGATCGGTGCTTTTGCAGATTACATCCAGAAAACTGCGGAACGGCAAAAAACTCTTCCGAGTGTCTCCAGTGCATTATCTGTTTCAGCTGATCGGCTGGCCGGAAACGAAAGTAACCGAGCGCTTCTGGCTGATTGGTCTGGCGGCCGGTTTTGTTGGGCTAGTGCTATACGTGCTGGGGTGGTATGCTTAGGGCCCTCATAGAACGGTACCCTACGGGGTCCCCACAAAACTTCTGCTCCTCATTTCTCCGTATTTTTAATACGCCTGCGTTCCGGTGCACGCTTTTCATCTCACATCACACCATTCTACGGGGGTCCTATGTATGAAATCGCAGCAAAAATACGTCGGCCGGATGTTGGCCAGGTACGTCGGCACAGGCCTGATTATTGGCTGGTAGCAATAGCGCTGTTTCTAGTAGTTGTCGGCCTGACGGTCGTCTATGCCATCAGCCCGGCCCTGAGCGCTACTCAGGGGGGCTCGGGCGTACATTATGTGTCGCGGCAGCTGCTGGCAGTGGCTCTAAGCGCAGTAGCGTTTTTGGTGACGGCACGTATACCGCTTAAACTGTGGCAGAAGTGGCAGATGCCGCTGTTGATTATCGCTGGCGTCGGTACGCTTTTGGCGCTTATCACGCCGGTTATACCGGAATATCCGGCCCATCGCTGGATCCGCTTGGGCAGTATGAGCCTGCAATCGGTGGAAGTGGTTAAGTTTGCGCTACTGTTTTATTTGAGCAGTTTTTTTGTGACCCGTTACCAGCAGGGATCACTGGGTGATTCTAAACGGACGTTATACCCGTTATTGGTTCTTATCTGCATCGCAGGCGTTGTGGTGGCAGGTGTACAAAGTGACTTCGGCTCGACCGTCGTTATTATGTCCATGATGGCGGCAATGGCATTTTTAACCGGCATGCCGGTACGTAAGTTGCTGCCGTTTGCGGCAGTGTTAGTTATCGGCGCCGTGCTGCTGATCGCCAGTACGCCGTACCGCCGGGAGCGCTTGGCAACGTACTTGCATCCGGAAACGAACTGTCTGACGACCGGCTATCAGTCGTGCCAGGCGCTGATTGCGGTCGGGTCGGGCGGCATTGCCGGCTTGGGGCTGGGACGCAGCGTGCAGGCGTATGGCTATCTGCCGGAGGCGCAGGATGACTCCATCTTCGCTATCTATGCCGAAAAGTTTGGCTTTGTCGGTGTAATGGTGCTGCTGGGGCTGTTTGTGATGCTGTTTGCGCGCCTGAGGACGATTATGGAGCGGGCGCCGGACATGTTTTCACAGCTGCTGGTGGCCGGTGTGCTGGCATGGCTGAGCACGCAGATGATCATAAACGTAGGTGCTATGATTGGTCTACTGCCGCTTAAGGGTATCACGTTGCCATTTGTGAGCTATGGCGGCACCAGCGTGCTGTTTGTGGGCGCGGCATTGGGCCTCGTGTTCCAGATTTCGCATTACACCAGTTTTACGACGCGAAACGTTACACGCAGTGAAAGGAGTAAGCGCACCTTGCGTTCTCCACAGCGGCCTTCACCTAACAGAGTAGAAACATGAGGCGGACGTTATGCGGATAGTGGTGACGGGCGGGGGGTCTGGCGGGCATATCACGCCGATCTTGGCGGTCGCGCGTGAGCTAAAGCGGTTGCAGTCCGATGTCGAGGTAATTTACATCGGTCAGAAGGGCGATAAACTCTCCGACATCCCGGCCCAGGATCCCAGCATTGACGCTGTCTATACGATTTGGGCAGGTAAGCTGCGCCGCTATGCCGATGAAGGCTGGCGGCAGTGGCTTAACGTGCGCACGCAATCGCTTAACCTGCGTGATGCCAGCCGGCTAGTGCGCGGGGTGGGGCAGAGTTACCGACTCCTGCATCGGCTCAAGCCTGATGTAATTTTTACACGCGGTGGCTTCGTGAGCGTGCCGGTGGCCATCGGCGGCTATTTGAACCACATTCCATATATTACACATGACAGTGACAGTGTGCCGAGCCTGGCGAACCGCCTGATCGCACCGCATGCGAGCCTGCATGCGGTGGCGCTGCCCGCAGAAGTCTATCCTTACCCGCGTGCTAAAACGTTTACGGTCGGCGTGCCGGTAAGTGCGAAGTATCGGCCAATAACGCCCGAGCTACAGCGTGCGTACCGCCGCGAGCTTGGGCTTGATGCGAAGCATGTGGTTTTCCTGACCGGTGGTGGCAATGGCTCGCGCATCTTAAACGTAGCGTTGGCACAGAATGCCCGCTACCTGCTTAGCACCTATCCCGACCTAACTATCGTGCATGTAGCCGGTCGCGGCCTCGAGGCTGAAACTAATCAAGCCTACGACGCACTGAAGCTTGGCGCCGCCCGGCAACGCGTACAGGTGTATGGCTTCATCAATGGGCTGCTGAAATATACCGGTGCGGCCGATGTAGTTATTACCCGCAGCGGTGCGACCACGCTGGCCGAACTGGCTATCCAGCGCAAAGCAGCTATCATCATACCTGCGCCGCAACTGGTCGGCGGACACCAGGTTAAAAATGCCCAGGTTTATGCTCGCCAGAAAGCGATCGTTGAACTCACAGAAGCTCAGATTGAGCAGCCGGAGCGGCTCGGGCGAACAATTGGCGAACTGCTTGATAACGAAGCGCGGCGGCAGCAATTGGGCCGTAATTTAGGCGCCTCCGCACACCCGCAGTCTGCTGCCGAGCTGGCCGAACTGATTATGCAAATTGCCGGTGGAGAAGGGCATGTTCGGGCGCAAAGCTAAAGCTACCGAGGTCGTGTCCAACGACTTTTCAGAACGCCGCCGGGTGGTGCGTGGTGACGGACCACGGCCATTTTCGTACTATACCAGCCGCATTACAGAGGCACCTGAGAGCCCTAAAACGGTCCGCCGTAAGTTGTCGCCAGCCGAAGAAACGCAGCAGCGCCCCGTAAGGCGACGGTTTGTTACCGGCTGGCTGTTTTGGGTATTACTCCTGATAGGTATTGGCTGCGCCGGTAAACTACTGGTCTTAAGTAGTAATCCGCAGGTAGTGGTTGTGGGCAAGACCGCTACCACGGCACGTTATCTGCGGCCTGACAGTACTTACGCTGCTGCCGCGCACAAGCTGCTGAACTCTAGCCTGGCTAACCACACTAAGCTTACGGTAGATACGGAAGGCGTCGACCAGGCGTTGAAGCACGAGTTTCCGGAGCTGCTCAGCACATCGCTCAGTGTACCGTTCCTTGGTAATCGTCCGGTGCTTTATGTCCAGCCAGCCGATCCCAGTTTGGTGCTCCAAGCTACATATGGCAACTATGCCATTAACCAAACCGGGCTAGTGCTATCATCGCTTACGCGTCTACCCGCCCAGGTGCCATTGGTGGTTGACCAATCCGGGCTCACCCCCAAACCCGGCAAGCAGGTGTTGCCCGGTACGACGGTGGCGTTCGCGCAAACGGTTGCTTATCAGTTTAAGGCTGCGCAGCTTACCATCAGCAACTTTGTATTGCCGGCTAATGCTCCGTATGAACTTGATGTGCGGCTGGCAGGGCGTCCCTATGTCATACGATTCAACTTGCAAGCCGATGCGCGTACGCAGAGCGGGGCAGCGATCGCTACTCTGCAGCAGCTGGGCACTACTTCACCATCGCAGTATGTGGATGTGCGTGTACCAGGCAGGGTTTATTACAAATAAAATTGGTCCCGCAGGATGCCCTGAACCCCCCTGGGCCCCTACCATCGTTCGTATTTTGTTCAGGTGTATTTGGAAGACGAGGGAAGAATTAAAACATAATAAAAATATATTTCGTATGTCTTGTCAAATTATAGGGTAATGACAGGAGAAAAGGGGGGGAGGGCGAGAAAACTATAAAGGCTAATCAAAATCGTGAAAATGCAAATTTCGCTTAAGTTTTCACACACTTCTGTGGATAAGTCGTGCGGCTCTCACGCTAGTGCAGTAGTCGCGCGGCCGGGCACTAGACGGCCTGATGGTGTATGCATCATGTAGATAAGTCGGAGACGGTATCAATACCTACTAATGTAAATAAGATTTATCGAAATGTAAGCATACATACATGTTATATGAGTTAAACCGCAGTATGTCCCCTGCAGTAGAGGTATGGCGTTTATCAGCTATTTTCAGTATATTAACGTCGCAAAATATACATTGTGCGACGTTTGGTCGATACCTTTTGCTTGCGTCGTTACTCCTATGTTTTTTGGATTTCCAATCTTCACCCGCTGCTTTTGCATTAATTTTTATTCCCCCACTGTTGCCTACCGGCTCCTTTACTATCAGCAGCCAGCTCTTGTCATCTCCGTGCTTTGATTTCCATTTTAGGGTCATTCCCAGTGTTCGCTTTTTGTATATAATATATGTTCGTAAAACGTTCGCTTGAAGCCCGCTCCAGCAGCTCTCGACTAAAATCGCTGATGTAAGCGGAGAACCCTCCCCTATTTCTGGTAGTAAGTGTCGTATATGTAATAACTAACAACGGCCTGCGCGTTGGTAGGAATACCATAGTTTGCTGTATTGGATGCAGGCTTAATGATGTTCTTTACCTGGCAGTACACTACTGTACTGCTCCCCCCGTCGCAGGTTGATGAACTATTACTTGGTGAACCAGAGCGCGTAAGACCACTTAAGAAGTCGTTCGGGGTGTCTACGGACGCGTCCCAGCCGGTTATGCGACTGTCCGAACTGCTGTACCATGTCCTGCCATCCATTGTCCGCATTGGCGTATCGGCGCAATCCTGACCGATAATGATTTCTCGATAGCTCACGCTGATATTTGCAGCGAGTAGCCTGTGCACTACGTCGCAGGAAGAGGCGGTGTAACTAAAGGAGCCCTCGTAGAACAGCTGACAGTTGTATGCCCACGGATCAACGTGGCCGCCTGGGCCGGAGTCGTGCTGACCCTTTATGCACATATCTGTTCGCTGTTGGAACACTGGAGTGATCGTGCCGCCGCCCGGTAGCGTTTGGAGTCTAGTCAGGAATGCATTGGTTACTCGGGCTTCGAGAGCTGTCCGGCCGTTCGTTACTGCCGGGGCTTGAGCGCCGGGAAAGGACTGCCGTTCATACCAGAAGCCGGTCGTGTTGTTGGCGATGGTGCCTAAGACCACTGCAGCCAGGATAATGAAACAGACAATTAAAATACGCCTGCTTTGCGGCCGATATACTTGTTTTGCGGAGATGGTGGGCAGCGTGGTTGTTGCTGGTTTGGCGCGACGTTTTGCGTCGGGTTTTGTTTGCTTTGCGGACATTTAGGCTAATGATAGCATGCTCATCTGCGGCCTTAAAGCCTGAATGGAGCCTGAGCAGGGCCTTTCGCACGGGAGCTGGTTGCGTTACTCAGCGAGTTCGTAGGTGGCTTTGGCGACCCGTTTGAACTGAGGCTTGCTTTGCAGATTCAGCAGGATGGTCGTTTCTTTGACAAAGCGGCTTTTAAGCACGCGCTTGACGATTTCGTCGCGGTGCAGCGGTTCGCCGGCGTCTTTTAAGACTTCGGTGATGATGTCGGCCACAGTTCCCTTCTGATAGCCCCATTCGCGCAGGGCGTAAATGCCGCGGCCGATAAGTACGAAGCGCTTGTCTTTGATGAGTTCGTTGTGGATGGCCTGAGTGGTGACATCCTTGCGTTTGAAGTCGCTGGCCTTGATAGCTCCAGCAATTTCATTAAAGTGCATGTATTTGCCGTTTTCGCTTAAGATAACATAGATTTTGTCACGAATATTCTTGGGATTGACCGTGGGCCACTTGACGAGCCCCCAGCGGCCGTTGAGGGTGGCTAGCTGCTTTGATGTGCCGGCCAGAGCGGTCGTGTAGGCGTCGTTTGGCATATCGGCGGTCTTAGTCAGCTCTTTGATTTCCAAAGGCTTGCCTGCCTCGCTGACGGCTGCTACGAGCTGACCTACTTCACGCTTGATAGCAACTTCATCGTGGTCGCTCTTATTGCCGGCGGCCTGGTAGAAATTATCGTCTTCGGAAATGCTGCTGACGCGAGGGCACAGCTCGCTTAAGAATGCCAAGCGGCTTTGGTCAGTCCGGGTGTTCTCGGATGTGAGTGCGGCACCGAGAGTAGTGACGCGAGCGGTCTGTCCTGCTGCTTCGATGGCGGCAAGCAAAGCCGCCTCAATCTCGGCGATGTGTGGTAATGCCGCTGCACTGCTGCGCAGACGCGTCATAACGGACTTTTCCAGCTGGCGGACGCGCTCACGCGTAATGCCTAACAACTCACCTATTTGCTCGAGCGTCTCCTTGCGATCGAACAGACCGTAGCGACGTGCGATAATTTCACGTTCACGTTCCCGTTCAATGCTTGCCAGAATGTCCTGGACGATACGCTCGGTATCTAAAATTATTTTCTCTGTAGTCATAATTACATACTACTATAAAACTATTATATTGAAAAGTCAACACTAAGTTTTAATATGAAGAACTATAGGATATAGTAACACAATAAAGTGCGCTTACGCCCAGTTTCTGTTGTAAAAAGCTGCTACATAACAACTTGTCCACATGCCAAAAGGTGTGCTAAGAAGCTGCACTGCGACGGCGAAAGGCGCGACGCTTAGTTTCCGGAGCTGCGGCCAGCATCTCCAGAGCCTTTTCGTGCGTTATGCTCTTGGGGTCAGTGTCTTTGGGGATTTTGGCGTTTTTTTTGCCATCGGTAATATACGGTCCAAACCGGCCGTTCAGGACTTTTACGCCGTCGCCGAAGTTGGCGATGTTTTTCTCTGCCTCAGTCTTCAACTTGGCGGCGTAGAGTTCGCGGGCCTTCTCCAGGCTAATGGTGTGCGGGTCCTCTGGCTTGATGCTTACAAACAGCTTGCCAACTTGAATATACGGTCCAAACCGGCCGATGTTAGCCTTGATATCCTGTCCGTCGTCGGTCTGCCCCACCAGACGCGGCAGCTGAAACATCTGCAGAGCTTGCTCCAGTGTAACCGTTTCGATTTTGGTGCCGGCGGGCATGGGGGCGAAATCTGGCTTAGGATTGTCACCTTGCTCGCCGCGCTGTAGCATGGGGCCGAAGCGGCCGAACCGTGCATAAATCGGTTTGTCGCTCTTGGGGTCGTTGCCAACCAGCCGGGTTTGGGTCGCCTCGGCGCGGGATATGTCGGCGCTGCTCTCGACTAGCTTGTGAAACGGGTCGTAGAATTCGCGCAGGACGCCCACACGGTCTTTTTTAGCCAGCGCGATCTGATCCAGCTCCTCTTCAATGTCCTTGGTAAAACCGTAATCCATGACTTCGCCGAAATGCTTGACCAGAAAATCGGTCACGACTTTACCGGTGTCGGTCGGAAACAGCTTGTTGCTGTCGCGGCCGTACATTAGTTTTTCGTCGGCCTGAGCGATGCTGCCGCCGGCCAGCGTCAGCTTTTGGACGCTCTTTTCAACACCCTCCAGGTCTCCCCGTTCCACGTAGCCGCGCGTCTGGATGGTGTTGATGGTGCTGGCGTAGGTACTCGGACGGCCGATGCCCATTTCCTCCAGCTTCTTGACCAGTGTCGCCTCGGTGTAGCGGGCTGGGCCCCGGCTTAGGTTTTCGAGCGCTTCGGCGCGTTGCAAAACCAGCTTATCACCCCTATTGACCTCTGGTAGCAAGGTATCGTCGCCGCTCCGGCCGTATACTTTCAAAAAGCCGTCAAACACCACTACCTGTCCTTTGGCTTCCAAAATTTCTTTGGAGCCGCTGGCGGCAATGCTCACCGTAGTGTTTTCGAGCCGGGCGGGCGCCATCTGGCTGGCTAGCGTGCGGCGCCAGATGAGGTTATAGAGCTTGGTCTGCTGGTCGTCGTCGCCGGCGAATTCGCGCGTGACGTCGGTTGGACGGATGGCCTCGTGGGCTTCCTGAGCGTTGGCGCTCTTGCTCTTGAACGTACGGTACTGGTGATACTCCTCGCCGTATTTTTTCTTAATAAACCCGGTCATGGCACCGAGTGCCTGGGAACTTAGGTTAACCGAATCGGTACGCATGTAGGTGATATGACCAGCTTCGTACAGCCGTTGGGCCAGACGCATAGTGGTGCGGGGGCTGTAGCCGAGCTTGCTGCTTGCCTCCTGCTGCAATGTGCTGGTAGTGAACGGCGTGCCTGGGTTGCGGGTGCCCGGCTTTTTGGCGATGTCTGCCACGCTGAACGTGCTGCCCATGAACGCCTCAAGTACGGCGCGAACCTCGTCGGCGGTTTTGAATTTGGTGTCGGAGGTGGCCGGCAGGATGGTCCCATCACTTAAAACGAACTCGGCGGTGAGTTTGAAGGTACTTTCGGGCGTGTGGCTATCGATTTCGGCCTCACGCTCCACGATCAGGCGTACGGCCACGCTCTGTACGCGCCCAGCACTAAGCCCGGCGCGCACTTTGCGCCACAAGACTGGACTTAACTCGAAGCCTACCAGGTAATCCAACGACTGCCGCGCCTGCTGGGCCTCCACCAAGTTCATGTCGATGGTACGTGGGTTCTTTACTGCCTCGTCGAGCGCACTCTGGGTAATTTCGTGGAATACGATGCGCTTGGTGGTTTTGGGGTCCAGCTTGAGCACCTCGGCGACGTGCCAGGCAATGGCTTCCCCTTCGCGGTCTTCATCGCTCGCTAGCCAGACGGTGCTGCCCTTGGCGGCACTTTTGAGTTCAGCTATGACCTTCTTCTTCTCGGGGTCGACTTCGAATTTGGGCGCGAAGTTATGGGCAACGTCGACTGACCCGTTTTTGCTCGGCAGGCCCCGGATGTGGCCGATGGAGCTTTTGACGGTATAGTCTTTGCCCAGATATTTCTCGATCGTTTTCGCCTTAGCCGGCGACTCTACTATTACTAAATTTTTTGCCATAAGCCTTTACGTCTATTAAGTATACCTCGTTTTGTTGGCATGGAGGCCAAGCATAGCGCAAACTACTATACAAATGCAAGTTTTGGGTAGCCGGGTTGTGAAAAAATGTGAGAAATCTCACAAAATCATTGACTTCATATCCGTACAGCGGTAAAACAATATAGTTAAAATCTAAAAATGGCAAGACGTCTTAAACAAGACCGCTACCACAGTTGGAAGCGGTTTTTTAATTGGGATTATGAAGGAGCTGATATGGAAGATTTGAAGAGCCCTACATGGGATAAGATAGCTGAGCAAGGCCTTGTCAACTTTCAAGTATGTGGTGATGCGCGTGGGCCAGACTTCCTTGCCAAGCACCCCCTTGACGCTGCGGAGGCGATTGCTAGAATGGCGGCTCGTGCTCATGTAGAGGTGGCAGCAGTATGTTGACGTCTAAATATCATAAGTGTAGGCGATCTGTCTTGATCAATTGAAAAGCCCGGCCAACGGGGCTTTTCAATTGGTTAGAAATAGTACTTGGCGACTTTGTAGCCGGCCCAGATGCCGAACAGGCTGCCGAGGGTACTTAAGGCAAGTGACCACATACCAAGGCTGCCTGTGTGGTCTATCATGCTGCCAAGCCACCCACCCAGCGTGCCGAAGATGGTTAGGCCCAAGAATATCATCATCTTCATGCCTACACTGTAGCATAAGCAGTTCGTATTATTATCTGACGGCCCAGTGGTCGCCGCCGAGGGCTTGGGCTACCCCGAACGCCAGGCTACTGATGATTATCACCCCTTGCTTAAGGTGGCAGGGGCCTGTTTGCCATAGGATGTCACGCCACGGCTGCCAACAACCGCCACTTTGGGTCTAGCCGGCCATTCGGACGATTTGGCGTCGATGTAAAACAGTTCCTCCAGCGGCGTCGGGATATCGCGCAAACGGGTCGGATATCCATCGACGTGTAGCGTAAGCTTTTTTACTTTCATACGAATGTATGTCAGCATACACTCAATTGTGCCGGCTCGTTAGGTGAGGATTATTTGATACACTACGGAGTATGATTTTTCTACTAACTGGTGAATCGTCCGCGGGTAAAAGCACGGTCGCCCAGGAATTTGTCAAACGGTTTACCGGTAACTGCCGGTGGGCAGTTACCCGCGAGGTTACCGATGATGCCGGAATACCTATCGGATATGAAGCGGCTACTTCTGGCGGCGAGCGTCATCTGCTGGCGCATCAAACCGCTGTCAAGTCTGATGTCATCGTGGGCGATCATCGATATCATGTTGACAAGGGCGTAATCGACCGGATGTTCACTGAACCGCTGCGGGCTGCCCTTAGGCAACCGCCTGACTGTTTCGTGCTCGACGAAATTGGCAACATGCAGCGTTTGTCTCCTGCCTTTACCGCGGCGGTTGACGATGCGTTCGCCCAGGACATACCCATGCTTGCGACTATCCGGACGCGGGATGACTGGACGGCGGCGTATATCAACCACCCTAATGCATACCCACTCCCGGTTACGCCAGCTACGCGGGATCAGCTACCCGATCTGCTGGTACATATTTTTCGGGGTCTGCCGTTGGTCGCGGAGTTGCCCCAAAACCACAGGGAAATGGCAACTACGTTAATTCGACAGTATTGCTCAGAGGATGGGTTGCTCCAGCTGGAGAAGCTGTATGATAATGCCTTACGCTACGTTACGGGCGGACGGGTCGCGGCAACCGGCCACAATGCGTTTGCAGTTGAGGGCGACCATGGCTGCCCTAGTACTTTATCGAAACCACAGGTTCCCTATGATTGCCCGCTGCTCACTGGCACGGGCGTGTATGCGGGACGGTCAGGCGAATGCTCGCACCTGATGGCGCCCAGAATTACGCGCTCAACGTAGCAAGGTTGGCGCTTATGCTTATTATCGCCTACTTTTTACTTCCATGCGAAAACATGAAAAGGTATTGACATTACTACACGTTTTTGATAGAATGGCAACTTGTAAGTAGCGGCAACGCAATCTTACGCACCTTATATCCCCCATTCTAACATTTGTTAGATTGTTCTCCGAGTCAGTTCAAAGTTGTTACCCTCCACTTTTCTCTTTAGCCGGGCTTGCCCGGGGCTCGAGAACAAACTAACCCCTTTAACTAGAAGCGGCGGCTCCTTGGAGCCAATGCTCCCGGTTTCCAGCGAGCCTAAATGGTTTCTGCTTCACAGCAGGAGACGCACATCACACGTAGTTTGGATGCTTGACGTTTCGCTTCCGTGGTGGGTTGAAGGGTGGAGGAAGTCTTCGGACTTCTGGGTGGAGACAACTTTGGTTGTCTCCTAAAATAGGCCTGCGAGCGGTGCCCACCCCCTCTCGCAGGCCTATTTTAGTTCAGCCTCTGCATAATTCACCCTGAAGGGTTTGTCAGACTTTTCCGTTGCCAGCTATGGAAGTTGGGCGATAGCGGGCTAGCGCCCTTATGAGTTCATAAAAACGTGCGGGTTTCAGCGGTAAATGCAGCCCCAAAGGCATATTCGCTCAAAATGGCCGCGACCTCCCGCTTCATAGCGGCGAGATGGCCCCGTTCGGCCTCATTAAAGTCCTGTAGTACGAAATCGGCTGCATCCATCTGTTCCGGCCTTTTGGGGCCGATGCCGACGCGTACGCGAGCGTAATCTTCGCCAACGTGCTGGCTGGCTGACTTTATACCGTTATTCCCTGCCGGGCTACCCCCGACGCGCAGGCGGATCTGGCCGAAATTAATATCCAATTCGTCGTGTACGACAACCGTGTGGGTGTTGCTAAGCTTATAAAAGCGCTGTACGGCTTGTACGGCCTCCCCGCTCAAATTCATGAAGGTCTGCGGCTTGCACAGAATGACACGCGTATCGCCGAGGGTTTGCGCGGTAATCTCGCTTTTTAGGTCTTTTTTGACCTGCCAGGAGGCGAAGTCATTTTTGCTCGCGAAATAATCTAGACACATGAATCCGACATTGTGGCGGCTGCCTTCGTATTCTCCGCCTGGATTGCCTAGGCCTACGATGAGTAGTGACTTGTTCATACCGTATGTGGTGGTGTATGCCAGCGGCTTGTCCAGCTGCGGCCGTTTCTGAAACAGTGCCATGCGGCCCTCCTACTTGCTTCGTTGCTTCTTGGCTATGATAGCACGCTGAGTGTCACTACGGGCCGGTTGCGTGGGGCTGTTGCCGTGTTTGTGAGCGACGTGTTTTTCGATGAACCAGATTTCCAAGCTGGTGCCCTCGAAGCCAAATGCCTCGCGTAGCTCACGCTCCAGGTAGCGGCGGTAGCTCCAGTGGACGAATTTGGTGTGGCTGCCGAAGATCTTGAAGGCCGGCGTGGGATTGTCATCTTCCTGCACCATGTAGTTGAGCTTAGGGGCGCGGTTTTTGAGCCCTGCCGGCGGGTGTTTTAAGATAACTCCGCCCAGCCAATTATTGAGTGCGCGGGTACTGACACGAGTCTTACGGGCTTCGCTGATTTGCATAACGAGATCGAAGATTTTGGTAACATTCTGGCCGGTCACGGAGCTAGTGAAGATCAGCGGCGCCCATGGCACGAAATCAAACGCAGCGGTTACCTGCGGCGCCAGGGCGTCGCGTGTAAAGGCGTCTTTGCCTTCTGCGCTGTCCCACTTGCTCACGACCAGCACGAGTCCCTTGCCAGCTTCCTTGATAAGTCCGGCGATTTTCTGGTCTAGGCCGGTCGCCAGCTCATTGACGTCGATAAGCAACAGGCAGATGTCGGCCTGCTCGATCGCGCTTAGGGTGCGTACCACGCTGAAGTGCTCTATCCCCTGCCCGATCTTGCCCGACCGCCGGATACCGGCGGTGTCCATCAACTCGATTTCCTGCTCGTTGTAGCGTACGCTGGTACGGTTTACATCGCGGGTGGTCCCTGCCCGGTCGGACACGATCGCCTGCTGCTTTTTGGCCAGCGCGTTGAAAAGCGCGCTCTTGCCGACGTTCGGGCGTCCGAGCAGCGCCACTTGAATTCGGTCGGGGTTATCGGGCAGCTTTGCGTTCGGTATTTGTTCGATAAGTGTATCCAGCAGTTCGCCAATGCCGCGATGTTGGGTTGTGGCTGTATGGATAATCGGCTTGATGCCGAGCCGCTGGAAGGTGTTGAGATCCTGACCGCGGGCTTTGTCGACCTTATTGACGACCAGAAACACCGGCTTACGGCTTTTGAGCGCCAGCGTGGCAACACGGCGGTCTTCTTCGGTGATGAGCACATCTGCTTCAACCACGACCCAGATGACGTCGGCACTGTCGGCCGCCTGCACGATTTGCTCCTGGATAGTGAATTCAAAATCGTCGGCCGCGTCTTTCATGCCGGCAGTATCGACCAGCCAGAAATCCTGGCCGCGCCAGCTGGCCTTGGCGGTGATGCTGTCGCGCGTGGTGCCTGCTTCGCGTGCCACAATCGCTTCACGTCGTTCCAGGACCGCGTTGAACAAGCTGGACTTGCCCACGTTGGCGCGCCCGACGATGGCGACGATTGGTATCTTGCTGCTCATTTACACAGTATTATAACAGAGGTAGAAGAATTGACAAAATTACATTTTAGTACTAAATTGTAGGTAATATGGCAATGGTAGAGACTGTAGGAAATCTTACGCAGGGGATGACACCTAGTGGCGATCTTAACCATACAGAAGAAGTGCGTATGCATGGTGAGTTTGGTCTTTGGTATTTTCCCGGCAGGAGCTCAGCCACGGATTTATCTTTCTTCCTCTTCATGGCACCGTACCTGGCAAGGCAGGAGGGACAACCATACCCATATCCCCTCTTAAATAATGCCGACACAATAGTGCCAGTGACCACGTTTGACGCCCTAGCGGACTCCATGCAGACCGGTGCGAACACAACTAAAGGCGTGGGCCATCGCGGCTACAGTACTGCAGAAGCTGCTATTGGCGGCAGTGATGTAACTGATTGGCCGCGATATGTAGGGGGCTATATCCTTAAGATATCATCCGACGAGATACTTGATTGGCGCAAACGGCAAGGTGGCTTGGCCCGGCAAGTAGGGCGCCAGGTATTTCAACGAGTTACCGGAAAGCTCAGAAGCCCGAAATATGTGGCAGATGTGGTGCACGCCGAATACGGCTCCGCAGGCGCGGTAATCATAAAAAGGCCCGTTAACGGGACGTTCGACCAGCATAGGCAGAAATTGCCAGATCCCGTTGGAGTAGATCCTGTTATCATGATCTTACGCAACCCTGCTCTGCGGCCAAAACGTGTTGCTTTTACGTATGATTATGATCCGGGCAATAGATAGCTGCCCCCATGATGGTGTTATAGCTCCGTGCTAGCGGGATACTTGTCGCTATGCTACGTAACCTTGACGCTACCCTTGGCTAGGCCGTCAAGCGTATACGGCCCAAACTGGGTGCGGTGGAGCGTTTGCACGGTGTAGCCCAGGGCGGCGAAGGTGCGGCGGATCTGCCGGTTGCGGCCTTCGTGCATGTGCACGATCCAGCGGGTGTCGTCACTGTCTGTTTGGCGGTCGAGCTGGAGCTTGCTCAGACCATCCTCGAGCATGAGGCCGTGGTCGCTGATCATCTGGCGATGCAGCGGCTCTAGCGGCTTATCGAGCTGCACCTCGTATATCTTCAGCTTTTGGCGGCTCGGATGTGTCAGCTCATTGGCTAGCTGCCCGTCGCTGGTGAGGAGCAACAAGCCGGAAGAATCTTTATCCAGTCGGCCGACTGGATTCAGAGAACGGTACCCCGGAGATAACAGATCATAAATTGTCTTGCTGCCCTGCCCGTTGCGGCTGACGACATAGCCGCGTGGTTTGTTTAGTATAATTGTTACATTTTCTACAACTGCTTTGATAGGCTGACCGTCCAGGGTGACCTTGTCGGTGACGAGGACGTCCATCCCCTGCTCCGCGGTCCGGCCGTTGACCATTACGCGGCCAGAAGCAACAGCCGTATCGGCCGCTCTGCGTGACAGGTCGCTTCCCGCCGCCAGAAATTTATTCAATCGCATACGCATATTCTATGCTACCACGAGCCGCGAAGAGAGCGCGGACAAATTCGCGATAGTGGGTGACTCAAGAGCTTACAGCGATGTAGTCGGGTCAAACGGTTTGCCCGAGGGCGTGCTACTAGCAGGAGCACCTGGAGCAGGTTGCGGTGCCCCGGGGGTCGGAGTTGGGTTTTTGGCCTCTTCTTTAGCCAGGAGTGCATCAAGATCGGGCTTGGCTGCGGGGTCAGTGACTGGCTGAATGATTTTGCGGCCGGCGGGTGAGGACGGTGCGCTATTGTCATCGGTGGCGGCTGGTGTCGCTGTGGTGTCGACAGGTGGCGCACCGGCAGGATCAGAGGGATTAGCGGGGGTACTGAGCTGCTGAACGGCATCGGCCAGAGCCTTATCGTTGCTGGCGGCGTCTGCTGCCGGGCTGTCTGCCGCTGGAGCGGCAGTTTGCGGCGCATCAGTGGTCGGTGTGTTAGCGTAGCTGGCGATCTGAGCTTGCAAGGCAGCTTCTTCGGCGGCCAGGCCTTGAGCAGCGGAGTCGACGACAGCGGGCGCAGGCGGTGTGGCCGGTTCGGTCGGACCGGTGGGCGTGGTTGGCTCGGGCGTCACCGACATAGGTTCGGCAACCGGACTGACGGGCGTAGCGGTCGGAGGTTCGGCCGGGCTGTCGCTGGCTGGCGGTGTGGCTGAAGGATCGGCCGGAACGGCGACGGGGTCGATAGTTGGCGTGGCAGATGCTGGATCAGCCGTTGCTGTTGCGTCAGCCGGTGCCGGCGGTGTTGCGGCTGGTGCTGCTGTCGGAGGGGCAAGAGCTGGATCTGCGGTGGGAGTCGCCGGTCCCGCAGGATCAGGCACATGCGCGATAGCCGGTATGCCAGGTGCGGCCGGTGCGACTGCCATCGAGTCTGGGACACTGGTGGGCTGTGGTCGCGCTGGGCTCTCTCCGCTCAGCAGCTCTTTAGCAGCATTCACGATATCTTCAAGAGTTACCTGTGACTTTACCAGGTAGCGGTCGGCGCCGAGGTTGTCGGCACGCTTTTGGTCGTCGTCTTGGCCAAGTGCGGTTAGCATGATGACCTTGGTATTCCTGAGCTCCGCGGTGTTGCGCAGGATGTCGAGCATCTCAAAACCGGAAATACGGGGCATCATCACATCAGAAACAATTAAGTCTGGCTTCTGCTGTTTGGCGACCACCAGCGCTTCCTCACCGTTTTGGGCGGTTGATATTTCATAGCCCTCGGCCATCAGCCGTGCCTGATAAATTTCCCGCAAGTTGTTATCATCTTCGACCAGTAGTATTTTTGCCACGGCTCTTCTCTAACTCTTTTTAATGATTATGCTTTCGTGTTTGCAGTATATCATGAAATGTTTTCCGTGGGTATGGCGGCGGTGGAAGCTGAGGCGGAGGCAGCTGCGGTAGTCGAAACAGGCAGCTCGTCAGGGGTGACCAGCATAGGGTTTTGCGCATCTGTTTGAGCCTGCTGACTGATCTTTGCCTGAGCCTGCTGGGTGCTCAGGCGTGGTAGATTGATGTAGAACGTGCTGCCTTTGCCGAGCGTGCTTTCAACCCAGATGCGTCCCTGGTAGAGCTCGATGATTTTGCGGCTGATAAACAGGCCTAGCCCGGTGCCGCCAACGGTGCGGGTGGCACTGTTGTCCACACGGTAGAACTTCTGGAACAGGTGCGGGATGTCTTCGGGCGGGATACCGTGGCCGGTGTCGCGGATATACATTTGGGCCACGGCATCGTTGCCGGTTAGGCCGAGAGTGATCTTGCCGCTGTCGGTGTATTTGCAGGCGTTGTCGAACAGGTTGGTGACCACTTCGCGCAGACGGTCGGGGTCGACCTGCACGTAGTAGAGTGGCCGGACGATTTTTTGACCGGCGGCTGGTGCCGAGTCGGTGGCGTCAATAACTTCACTGTTGCCGATGATGAACTCCAGCGCTAGGTTTTTCTTTTGTGCCGCAAAGTGCAGGTCGGAGGTCAGCTGTTCCATGAACTGGCCCATCTCCACGACCTCGGGGTGGTTAGGTAGACGGCCGTCTTCGGCTTTGGCGCTGGTGAGCAGGTCCTGGAACAGCTCGCCGAGGTGTTTGGTGGAGGCGTGGGCTTTCCCCAGGTAGTCTTTGGCGCGGGAGTCGACGGTTGCGACCTTTTCATTGAGCGCCAGACTTAAATAGCCCTCAATTGCAGCAACGGGTGTACGCATCTCGTGGCTGGCGGTGCTGATGAACTCAGCGCGCTGGCTCTCTTCTTTGCGCTCTTGGCTGACGTCGCGGAAAACACCCACCAGGCCGGTCAGTTGATTACCATTGAGCACCGGTGACACGCTGAAGCTGGTGGCAATGGTATTGCCTGACTTGGTGACGAGGTTGGCGCTGTTATCGCGCACCGGCTGGCTGCCGGCTTGGGCTCGCGCGAACGGCAACTTGTTTTCGGGTACTGCCTCGTTTCGGCTGTCCACGAAATTAAAAACCGACCGCCAATCGAGCCCTTGGGCTTCCTCGCGCTTCCAGCCGGTGATGGCGCTGGCACCCGGGTTAAATAGCTGGATGACCCCCTGTTCGTCGATAAGCACTACACCGTCATCGATGGAATTTAGAATGATGCTGTTTTTGGTTTGTTCGTCGCGCAGGCTGCTCGCCAGTTTGGAATTGCCGCCGGCGGGTTTGCGTTTACGGCTGCGGGCAATGGCCACCCACGCTGTCGTAGCAACTATCACGACAACCAACACTCCCATACCGGCGATAATATATTCTTGCATGACTTGCAATAGAGCTTATGGTTTATTATCAGGGTTTGATGCAGGTTTTGCAACGCTGGAGTCTCGCCTGGCCTTGCCTGTTCGCCTCTGTTATGGTACAATTTTGCGGTTGATTTACGCTTGGCCCCGTCGTCTAGTGGTCCAGGACGTCAGGTTCTCATCCTGAAGATCAGGGGTTCGACTCCCCTCGGGGTCACCAAGTAGAAAATAACAGAGGTGAAGTAGCTTATAGTTACCTCGCCTCTTTTGTTTGTCGGGGCTACCCGTATCTGTTATGCCGGTGTGAACAACTAGTACGGGTTTATAAATACGCCACCCCTGTTACACATTTGCTTTACCGCAGCGATTATTATAAGATATAGCTCGTCCCAATCACACGACCCTGAAGGGAATCGTGACAAGAATGGAACCGCGAGTCGAATACGGCACCTTGAGTGACGAAGACATCGCAATCATCGGGCTGGACGCCGCCGAGGCGGCCTTCCTGCATGACGTGGAAGCCGGCCTCACCAACGGCGACAGCCTCATTCTGGTTGTCGGTACCGTCGGCAACACCGCCAGCACGTGGCAGGAACTGGGCCGGCGCGGTATCGGGCCAAACTTCGAAAAGTTCGTGGGCTACGTCGACCCGATCACGGGCAAACTAGCCATGGTACTGATGCGCGGGGAGAACTCAGACCAGGTGTACGAGGAGTTCGGTGATCGCGTTCCCGAGGGCCCGCAGCGGTGGACCGGAGGAGTCTACTACGCGCAGTCAGTCCAAACCGTCGACGAAGGCTGGACAGGCCGCAACTTCGCTGGCGCGGCCTCTGGTGTCCAGGGTTACTTCGACGCAGCGACGGTCTACACCGCGCTGACGCGTATGGGCGCCGCTTGGGCCCTGAAAATGCAAGCCCTGCACGGGAAGCCGGCGTAACCACGGCGGCTGACCCCGGCACGGTGTAAAGGCGACAGAGGGAAAACTGTCGATAAGCGGACACGCATGAGCATTCGCACAAAGACTCCCGGAGGGAGCTGCCTGGTGTCTGCAGGAGTGAAGCCACGGAATCCGTGACCAAACCCCAGACCCAGCAGCCCCTTCGTGATAGTACCCTCTTATCAATTTAGTTACGGGTGTGTATGGTCAATGGGATATGCAGCAGCCTGTTGACTTGCACTCTCTCATACTCTGGCCCGATTATCCCTCTCCATCGAATAACTTCATCTTTGAGCAGGTGTAAACTTTTTTGCGTACGGGTCACCAAATGGGAATAACAGAGGTAAGATTACAAACTGTAGTCTCACCTCTTTTTCTTTACGCCGAGTCCGTAGCTGTTATTTGGGTTCGACTCCCCTAAGCTCTTGACAGTAAGTAAGCTCAATTTCTGCTGTATTGACAGTATATAATTAAGTGTCATCATATACTAATGATAGTTCAGCTCGCAAACCTTGCGGATATTCGTCGTCAACACCAACATGAAAAGATTGCCTTAACAAGTGGTACGTTTGATCTACTGCATGTTGGCCACCTGCAGTACCTCGAAGCAGTTAGGTCTTTGGGCGAAATTGTGGTCGTTATGTTGAGCGGTGATGCTCGGGTAAAGGCCAGAAAAGGTCCCCAACGACCCATCATTTCAGATGGTGATCGCGCACAAATGTTAGATGCACTCAAGGTCGTGGACTATGTATTTATCGATCCGGGCACAAGCAGTCCTGACGAAGTGGATCCGGTTCATGCTGAGGTGGTGATAAAGCTGCAGCCTGATGTATATGCAACGGATGGCCCTGATCCGAGGTTTTGGAACATTATGGATAAATCAAAGCTCGTTGTTCTGCCTAGATCAGAGAGTGAGGATTATACCTACGGATCTACGTCTGCAATCATCGAGCATATTCGTAGCTTGCAATAAATTTATCTATGGTTCAGAATCTCCTCGATAGGAATACAGCGGCCGTGCTGTTAGGTAGCACTAGGCTCGACTAGCTTACCTAGAGCCCCCATCGGATGTGTATATCCGATGTAGGTTCACTCCAGAGTCAGACACCACCGGCAAGCCGGTGGCTTGATGAGTAGTGTCGCCTAAAAGGCGACGGTTGTCCCCGCAACGTTAGTTATCCAATATTAGAAAGTACCTTGTGCCGATGAAGCTTCGTCATCAATCTCTTGTTCCCGGATGTATTTCCTGATGGCAGATTCCTCGAACCCGACGGTTGAGATGGCATAGCCCCTTGCCCAAAAGTGTTCGCCAGTGTAGTTCCTCGACTTGCCGCCGAACTCACGGGCAATAGCGATAGCACTTTTGCCTTTCATGAAGCCAATGACCTCGGAGACTTTATACTTCGGCGGTACTTCAATGAGCATATGGACGTGGTCATGCATGAGATGCCCTTCCAGGATCTTGCATTCTTTTTGGTTGGCAAGCTCATGAAAGATACGACCCAAGCGGGGTCGTATCTCACCGTAGAGCTCCCTCCTTCTCCCTTTCGGGATGAAGACCAGGTGATACTTACAATCCCACTTGGAGTGGGCTAGACTGTGGTAGTCTACTGATGTGGACATGATTGGTGTTTCCTTTCAGCGGGGACAACCATGAGCATAATACCCGACCTTACGGCCGGGTATTATGCTTTTTTAGGTTGTGCTGCGGAAGGTCAAACCTTTGCGAGTCACACTGGTAGAACCAGTGGATTACCTTATGGGGTATTTACACTAGTCTGGTAGCTATACTAAGTTGACCAATCAACTGATCAATTGTCCTTTGCCGCCCTTGCTTGTGCGTTATGTCCGTGCTTGGCACCCATTGGCCAGTACGGGCGGCTAAGCGCAAGTTGAGTTCGCAGCACAGCCAACAATAGTAGGCAAATAAGCTACCTGTATCAAGCTGACGTCGTATGAGTTCATATCGGCGACGTAATCTTTTGCTATCTATAAAACCCAGTCCCTCAGTTAGGGAGCCCTGAGAGAGGGTTTCGATTAGTTGCGCGAAATGCGGTGAGAGCATGCAGGCATTAAAAAAGTTATTAAAACTTTCGCCGGGACCCTCGTATAAGTCATGGGGGTAATGATGTGATGCTGCGTATATGCGCAGCATCCTTTTCTGGTGGCGAAATTGTATTGGCAGTGCCTGACAAAAGTTAAAGAGCCTCAGGTCGTAGAAGGGACTGACAGGCCAAATATCTCGCTCAATGTATGAGTTGGAGTGTCCAATATTAGCGGCAACAACATTGACGCTGAGGAGGTTACGCATAGGATGATTTGCCGGGGGAGCATAACAGCGGTGAGACCAAAAATCTTGGCGTTGTGCAGGCGAGTGAAGTTGCCTTTTGGCGTGAGGCGATACATTGTGTTCAAAAAGCTCGTCGCCTCCCCCGCCTGTTATAGCAACGGATATGCCTGCCGCCTGGAAGTGCTCAGCAATACGTACGGTTGAGGCCTCGTAGAGTCCGTGCATGGGATGAAATGAGTGCCTCAACGTCCCCTCCTCCTCTACTTGTACTAGTGGGTGATCCTGCTGTGACCCGAGGGTCGTACGAAAGGTGGGTATGGCGGCGGCAACCTCGATAGCGTTAAGTTTCGAAAGTTGTGGCTGGCGATCAGGATCCGGTAAGATTTTAGTCGCGGCAATGCGTGGTAGCGAATGCCGCCGTGCGGCGAGAAAAAGCGGTAATATGGCCGAGTCAAGGCCGCCGCTTATCTCAAAACCTACGGTTGCGTCTCGCAGTCGTGTCTCGGTGAAACGGTCAAGTGCTTCATCAAGGATATGCGGGAACAAGTATGGGTCGGTGGCGGCAAGCTGGTCGTTGTACTGCCAAGGCCTTTGTGATGCCTCTGTTTTGATCATAATACCGTATTGAACGGACAGCATCTCACGCTCGCCCAATACGCCTACCTCATTCCAGAGCACATCATGTGTCGTATGTATTCCCCGTAGAGTCTTCCGTAACGCTTCGGGGTTGAGTGTCAAAGAAGGAAGTGCTTCCATTACGGCATCATAAGCGTTGCTGGCAACGAAAATTCCCTCAGAGAAGCCGTAAAAGAGTGGTAGCGTGCAGTACAAGTCGCGCTTTATATATAGACCATCGCGTTCGTCATAGGTTACACGTAAGAACTCATCCCCTGCCGATGGTTTGTCTGGCCCGTATCCGCACACGACATGGCTACGGTCGGTTTGGGAATATGTCCTGGGATATGCCGCCCGTTGTCGTAACTTAAGGCGAAAATGCTCAGAAGCTATGTAATAGTAGCCATTCTCGCTGCGGGCCTCCTTAACGAGCTCATACATAGAGAGTGGATGCGCGGTGTCATAGTGTAAAAAAAAGAATGGTGATTTGGTGCTCACGTATTGTTGCAGCCCAGGGCTAGCTTTTTAATGTAGGAAACAGATCATCGCCACTGCCATTATGCTTATTCTCCCGCTCGGTACGCATTGCGTCCAGCTCTACCGCGGGGCGTTCCAGTTCTTCTGCTATCTCCCTCATCAGCACCTCAATGTCCAGTTCTTCCGTCGGGGCTTCTACGCTTATGAGCTCAGTCGGCTGAGGATAAAAGTCCGTACTGATCATACGGGAATCAAGTAACTCAACATTACTCATAAGGATAGAGTCTCCTGCGTAAATTATATTTCCTTATTGTACGCTTATCAATTGATGAGGCAACTTGTTTCAAGGTCCGAATTAGACCCAGAATGCTGTAAGCCCTGCTTTGCCCAGCTTATAGCATTGAGGTGTGTATATTGCATGGGAGTATGACTACTTCTTTGCAGAGCGTGCCCCTCGTACGTTGTTCCGATAATCTCTCTCCATCGAGCCGCCTCGGCCTTCAGCTGGTGTAAACTTTTCTGCACACGGATCACCACGTATGAAATAACAGAGGTAGTCGTACGGTACGCTGCGGTATCTCCGCTTATTTATTCCTGGGTTTACATCTGTTAATCAGGTTCGACCCCACTAGGCTCTAATCCAACAGCAGTTCCCCGAGCGTAAGCTCGTGGGAAGTTTAATGGCGGCTTTGCCGTATATCGCAGAAGATACCATCATCGTTCTGGATAAGTCAGAGGAAATGGTTAGGTACATGCAGCTATATGTGAACGCGCTCAGGCATACGTCAAACCTTCAGGGCTGGAGAGTTTATACGGGACTTGACGTATCTCTCGCAGACGGCTTCAATTTGGCGGTCATGAGGCGACTAAATGTCCAAGAACAAGAATGAACCGCAAGTGGTTACGGGCACCCCGCATACCATCCCAACCTGAGAGCAGAAGCGGGTTGACTCGCTAGGCAAAAGGCGATCATCCCCTGGCTCGGCGACATCGCAAGCTTGCAAGATATGCAAAGGCTGGGAGATGTGCTCCGAGCGCATGATGTCCATGTTACATTTCTTAACCTGAGTAATGTACTCTCAGGTGACACAACGTTCAATGACGCGAGTGGGTACGCTTCAGTTCTTGGGAGTTTACCCGTCGTTGGCAATGTACTAATCATAACTACCTCGACAGATAAAGAGCCGGGTTCTGCTGATGTATGTGGTCATGGAGAAATCGTAGAAGCAACCGGTCCATTCCTCGGGTTGCATAATCTGGCAGAATACGGCGGCATAACCAGGCATAGACAAGAGGGGTGTGTGACTAAGCGGCAGTACGCACATCCGGACGATCGTGAAGTCCTCGCATCACTTGAGTGGTCAATCTCAAGTCACGCGTTATTTTTTGAAATGTAAGCCCGTATTCTTGAAGACAGTTTAGATTCCCCTCCCCGCTGAGACGTTCTTGACCGGATGTATCCCCTCAGCGTGTCGCATCACTCATTGATTTCAGATAAGATATGGTTCCTCTGGCCCGGTCAAAGCTCATAGCGTAAAGGTTTTTGCCTCCGTAAAAATGCTTACGGTGAGCTTGACAAATTGATATATTACTTATATTATATTAGTGTCCTGATTTAAGGACACAGGCCAAGGGGGAACCCTTAGAAAGCCCTGGAGGGGCTGTGGAAGTCATCGGAAGAGCAGTTGTCGCAACAGTCGCCATCGTCTTCGGCGCACTGGTCTATATGACAGGGGCGTTGCTGCCTGTCTTCAGCCATGAGATGACCGTGGTCGCAGGTATTTTGTGGCTCACCGGCATCGGCATCGGCGCCTTCTTCGCCACTAACGGCGATAATGACGCGAAGATTAAGCTTACCATCATCGTGGTCGGCGGCACCGCACTGGTCTATATGACAGGCGTCCTCGCCATCATCTTTAGTGGCATCGTCCTGGCGGTGGCCCTCGGCTTCATATGGCTGATCCTGATACCAACGGTGGGGATCGCTATCACGATAGTGATCCTGTCACATGCCCCAACGCTGTTCAGCGTTGCCGGAAGCGCGCTGGTGCTTCGCCACAAGGCGAATGGCGCCACCGTCCAAGGCCAGCTCTCTCCGGCGGAGGCGGATGACAGCCGACCGGATCACCATCTGTGGTAGCCTGCTGGCCTATATACGTGCGACCTGGGTGCGGTCAAGATTGTCCCTCACGGGCTTTCACCAGGCATTGCGGTTTCGAGGTAGTTGTCGAGATAATAGATGCAAGTTACGAACTTGTTCCCCATCTATATACTCCAACAATCTCGAACGCCGCGCTTAATATGAGTGTGCGCTCATACTGATGAGTCCAAAAGGACGAATAAGCGAGAGATGAGCTGTGAGTTTATTATATGTTGAAATCATGACAGATGAGTGTCTGTCTGAGTGCCTCTTTGCACCTCATAATTTTCACTAAAAGTGAAGATTTGCTGAACTCATTTTAGGAAGCAGTACCAAGGGCGGTTTTGCCAGGTCTCAAGCCAAAATTGTCCCGTTTCGTGTATAGTTGATGTCAAATGGTAGGCGGCTATATGTCTCCGGGATTTTGAGAATGAGCGAGGAAAAACTAAATGTGGTGTTTGTGGGCGGCTATGGGCGTAGCGGCAGCACCATCATTGACCTGCTACTGAACCGCGTGCCGGGCGTGATCGCCGTAGGTGAGTTTCGCCATCTGTTCGGCCGGGCGCTCACCGACAATGAGCTGTGTAGCTGCGGGGAAAAATTCCAGGGCTGCCCTTTCTGGAAAAAAGTCATCAAGGAGGCGTTCCCCAATGGTTACGATGCGGTGGCCATCCAGCGGGCAGTCAAACGGTTTAACCGGCTGGCCATGCTGCCGAAAATCCGTCGTGAGGATCATCTGAACGCCGAAGATGTAGCCGATGCCAAGCTGTACCGGGAGGCGTTTGTGGCCGCCTATCGTGCGGTGGCTAAGGTTTCCGGTGCCGAAGTGGTGGTCGATTCTACCAAATATCCGGTGCACGGCTGGTTCTTATCCACGATGCCTGAGATCGACCTGAAAGTTATGCTGCTGGTGCGTGACCCGCGGGCCGTAGCGTATTCGTGGCAGCGCAAACGCTTGCGGCCGGAAATCTGGTGGGAGGACCGCGAAATGCCGCGCTACTCGCTGGCTCGCAGCGGTTTGGCGTGGGACGTATCAAACCGGTTGACTGCCGGGCTGGAACCTTTTGCGACCGATTACCGGGTGCAGCGGTACGAGGATTTTATTGCCAACCCGGCGGCTGAGCTTGCTGATATCGCGTCGTTTGCGCTCGGCAAGCCGGTCGAGCTGCCTGCTGGTTTATTCGACCGACAACCGCACGTGCTGCACACTATAGCTGGCAATCCGGTGCGTATCGGCAGCGAGCGCGTCAAGGTCAAAGAAGATAACGAATGGAAAAAAATGCCCACGGTCGGCCGGCTGCTGGTGAGCGGCCTGTGCGCGCCGCAGATGGCCCGCTACGAGTACCCTCTCGTCAGTACTGATTAGTGACCCCGTCAGGCTATTTTTTTGCTGCCTGTCGCATTACGGCCTCGTAGGCGGACGCGGCGTGCTGCCAGGAGTAATGTTGCAGGGTAAAATGGCGGACCGCATCGGCGCTTATGCCGCGTGTCTTTAACTCGTCGGTTATGGCCTGCGTCCACGCGGTCGTGTCCTGAGGCTGAATCAAGCGGCCGTTTTTGTCGTCAATAATCGCATCCTGAATGCCTTCGAGCTTTGCGGCCAGCACCGTTCGGCCGCATGACGCCGCCTCGAGCGCTACCAGGCCGAAGCCTTCCATATCATCAGCTACCGGTACGTTGGGCATTACGAAAATATCCACAGTGTTATACAACGCATGTAACGCTTCGTCGGACACTCTGCCGAGCAGCTTGGCGCGATTTTCTAAGTGGTACTGCGCGATGGTGGTTTCGATGTTTTTCCGCTCCGGGCCGTCGCCAGATACAAGATACAGTGTATCCTCTGGCAGCTTGGGCAGTACGTTTTTGATGAACCAGCGTACGCCTTTACGTTCTATCAGGCGGCCATTGGTGTGCAGGAGTTTGCGCGCCTGCAGCGTTTTAAGCGGGATGCCGGTTTCGCTGGCAATGATTGTCAGGTGTTCTTTGCGCGGTCGCGGGTCGTAAAAGGTGTCGTCCTGGCCGTTAAAAATCACCTCCGGGTGCGTGTCCGGCAGTTTCTGCCTGACTATCCGCGCTGTTTCGTTGCTGACGGCCACGATCCGGTCCATGCGTTCCATGTACGGTATGACCAGGTGCCGGTAGAGGCTGCTCCGATAGGTCACTTCAAGCCCATGAATAGTCATGACCGTTGGACGGTGCAGCACACCCTTGATGATCCAGCCAAGCGGTGCCATGAGGCCGTCCTGCAGATAGATCACATCCGGCCGGCGCGTCAGTCCGTACCATAACGCTCGGACTAACAGCCCGATGTAGACGATAGGTAGCAGCCTATTGCTGCCGCCCCATTTGACCAGCTGTACTTTGTTATGCGCGCTGAGGACCGTGTATAGCCGGTAGGCTGCAGTCTCCATACCACCGGTGCTGGGCGGATACTTGCGGGTGATGAATAATATTTGCATTCTGAAGTGGCCCCTAGTCCGTGTAAAATGTAAGCTATGCCTAACAAATTGCGTAAGCTGGTCGGTCGCCTGATCGCCCCAGCGTTCTACGTATTGCTCATAGTCTTTCTGGTCGCATATCTACGCCATGTGGACTTTTCCAAATTGACGCACCTGCAGGTGAACGGCTGGTATTTGCTCCTGGCGACAATTTTAGCACTACTGTCGCGCTATATCGGTATGTTTGCCTGGATCGTCATTTTGCGTACTCTGGGCGCAACCAATCTGCGCCTACATCGGCAGCTGATGTACGTTTATGCCAAGGCGTGGATGGGCCGCTATATTCCTGGTACCGCGCCGTGGATACTCGGCAAGATCTATTTTGCTAGCAAACATGGCATCTCCAAACAGAAACTAGCGGTTAGTTCCCTGCTGGAAGGTGGTATTCAGGTTGTGACGCTACTCGTGTTCTCGCTGGCACTCCTCATATTTGACAAGCGACTTGACGTACTGGGCGGCGGCTTTAAGGTGTTAATGCTTGTTGTGGCGGTTGGCGGCATTCTTGTGCTGCTACCGCCAGTGTTTAACCGTCTATTCTCATTTGCTTACCGGTTGGTGCGCCGGAAGTCCATGGAAGCGGGCCATCTGGCAACGGGTCGGACAATAACGTACGGTGCTGGCCTCTACTTGCTGAGTGCGCTCGCTAATGGGTTATCTCTGTTTTTTATAGCCAAGGCAATTGATCCGGCGCTCGGTTACAACAACATGGTCTTTGCGACCGGAGCCGCCAGCTTAGCTGGCGCAGCCAGCATGCTGGCCGTGTTTGCCCCCAGTGGTCTCGGAGTACGCGAAGGTATTCAGTTGGTGTTATTCGCACTTATTATGCCCAAAGAGCTTGCCGTGGCGGTGACGGTAATTACGCGGCTGTGGGATCTGGGTACTGATGTCTTATTCTGGGGTTTATCCCGGGCGATGGTTGGCGAGACACTTGTCCCTGGCGCCACGGATGTGGAAGTGCAAAATCCGGGGAATAGTGCGATGGCGGGAGTATCCCGCCATGCGGAACGTCCGTGAGTTCTTTAGGCAGTTTGCTAAGATTTATACTCCAGGCGCGTTGTACTTAAGCTTCTGCTTCCAGATAACCTTCTTTTTCCAGATGGAGCAGCACTTGGTTGGCAAGCTCGTCCACCGAGTAGACAGTGGTGTCAAGCGTCACGTCAGCGTCCTCCGGGTTTTCATAGAGGTCGGAAATACCGGTAAATTCTTTGATTTTGCCGGCTCGGGCGGCCACGTATAGCCCTTTGCGATCACGTGTTTCGCACACCTCAAGCGGTGTGGCGACGTGTACTAATATGAAGCCGCCACCGTTTTCGGTAACCATGCGGCGGACATCTTTGCGGGTCGCGTCGTACGGTGCGATCGGGGCGCAGAGGGCGATGCCGCCATGTTTGGAGATTTCGGCTGCCACGAATCCGATGCGGCGGATATTGAGGTCGCGGTGCTCTTTGGAAAAGCCCAGCTCTGATGATAAGTGCTTGCGCACAATGTCACCGTCGAGCAAGGTCACCGAGCGGCCGCCCAGTTCAAGCAGCTTAACCATCAGTGCGTTGGCGACAGTTGACTTCCCTGCTCCGCTGAGGCCCGTAAAGAACACAGTAACGCCTTGTTTGTAGCGCGGGCGGTAGGTGCGGCGCAGTTCTTCGGCAACTTCCGGGTAGGTGAACCACTCCGGTAGCTCGCGGCCTTCGTTTAAGCGGACTCGCAGCTGGGTTCCTGAAATATCCAACGTTTCCATATCCTCGGAAATCTCGCTTTTATCCATATATTTGTCGAGGTTTTTGACGTAGGTTAAGAACCCGGCCTCCATGATTGTGATGCCGATTTCTTCGGCGTACTGCCGGGCGAGCGCCATCGCGGCAAACGGGTCATAGAAATCCTCGCCTGCGGAGGTTTTGCCCGGACCGGCGTGGTCGCGGCCGACGATAAAGTGCGTGGCGCCGTAGTTTTTGCGGATGATGGCGTGCCAGGTCGCCTCACGCGGGCCACCCATGCGCATGGCCAGCGGCAGCAATGAGATCATAGCCGTGGATTTGGGAAACCGCTGGATGACGTGCTGGTACACGCGGACACGCGTGTAGTGATCGACGTCGCCTGGTTTGGTCATGCCGACGCTGGGGTGGATCAGGACTGCGGCTTCGGCCTGTTTGGCAGCGCGAAGCACGGCCTCGACGTGGTTGCGGTGCATGGGGTTGCGGGTTTGGAACGTCACGACCTTTGACCAACCCATTTTTTCGAACTGTTCGCGTAGCTCCTTTGGTGTAAAGCGTAGCTCATTGAAATCATAATGAGTTGGTAACTCCAAGCCGGTCAGTCGCCCGCCGACGTAATAATTACCCGCTTGGCGGTGCAGATAGCGGACGGACGGGTGTGCTTCGTCATCGGCACCGAAAACCTGCTCGGCCTCTTTGCTTTTATCCGGTTTCCAGATGTCGCCGACTTCCAATAGCGCTAGTATGACGCCCTCTTGGTCGCGCAGTGCGACTTGCTCCCCCTTTTTCAGGCTACCAGCAAATGTTTCGTCAATGTCCAGGGTGATCGGCATCGGCCAAAACGTACCGTCGCTCAGACGCATAGCACGGCAAACGCCCTCGTAATCCGGTTGGTTCATAAAACCGGTGAGTGGCGAAAAGCCGCCGCTTAGCAGCAGCTCGGTGTCACAGACTTGCCGTTGGGTCAGGTCCCAGCTTTTGAGATTGGCGGCCTGTTTTTTGAGCTTTGCCGCTTCTTGTTTACCGACTGTCAGGTCAACGAGTTTACCGCCGTACGGCGTATTCAAATGGCTCACTGACATCTCCTGATTACCGGGACAGTGTACTATGCTGAGCTGCACATTGGCTATATGGCTGGCTCTGAGCCTCAGCGCGTACGACTTATCGGTGATAGGGTAATCCGGCGTTGATAGTCCCGGCCCGGAACAGTGCTTCCAGTGTCACGACCATGGCGAGATCGTGTGGGAGTGTGAGTCTACTAAGGCTCCAGCGGTAGTCAACGGTTTGGCGGATTGTCTGCGGCAGCCCGTCGGGACCCCCGATAAGGAGGCTAACTTCTCTGGCCTCGAGTTCGCGCTTGCTTAAGAAATCGGTCAGTTCGTGGCTGCTCAGTATAGTGCCGGTGATTTCCAGGGCAACCACGTAGCTGTCAGCGGTAGTCTCGCGGATTTTAGCGGCGTCATCTGCGTATTTGTCGGCCAAGTGTGTGACCCGGACGGTGTACAGGCGCTGCAGGCGACTGAGGTACTCATCCCAGCCGGCTACGGTGTAAGCCAGCTTGGGTTTGCCGATGGTCACGATGTGCAGCTTCATGTCCGTATTATTCCTAGGTTGTAGCGGGTAATGATCTGGTCGGGCCGGAAGAATGTATGGGCTGCTCTTGCGCTGCCGGGCAAGGCCTCGCGGGCGTAATCGTCGATAATGATCGCGCTACCCGGCAGCATACGGGGTACGACCAGCCGGAGCGAGTCATGGATACTTTCATAAAAATCTCCGTCTAGGAAGGCAAAAGCAATCCGCGACGGCACGTCGCCTGGTGTCAGGTCGCTGAACCAGCCTTTGTGTATAATTGGCGGCCGCAAGCCGGCTTTTTGGAGCTCACGTACAAACTGTTTTTTACTGACGGCCAATTCGCCGGCTTTGAACTGTTCCCCCGCCAGGCTTTCATCCTGTCCGGTTTTGGCCGGCAGGCCTTCAAACGAGTCGTAGACGTGGAACTCCCGGCTATCGCTATGGGCGTCAAGCAGGCGTCGGATAAACAGGCTGGTGGTGCCGATGTAGCAGCCGAACTCCACAACTTCTCCCTCCAGCTTTGGTAGGAGTTTTTCGAGCTCGCCTAAAATGACTGTCAGCTGCTCCTTACTGACCTGGTTGGAAATGAGCGGGTATTTGGCGAGTAAGTCTTGCGCGTTCACAGTTTATATATTATAGCATCTTTACCTCCGGTAATTCGCTCCAGGCTGAGGTATACCGCGGACTCATAAGGCGTCGCTTGGGTTGCCAGGCCTGACTTAGAGTTTCAGCGGCAAACTGCACGGTGCCTTTGCCATGCTTCCGGTTGATGGCATCCACAGCCTGCATTTTTTGGCGGGAACGTTCGTTGGCGGCCAGATCAACGGTTCCCAGCAGGTCGGTTTGCAGCCCGTCTTCGAGCACGAAATCGTGCAGGAGTACATCGGCTCTGTGGTAACTGTGCCGTGCACTGAAGCTGGCAGCCAGCAGATGTGTCAGCTGGCTGGTGATGGCGCCAGTGTCGGCAGTCGGTGTATGAAAGCGTACGGTGCGGCTCATGTGCTGGTAACCTGGCCGGTGGCGGTTGGTGCTGAGCGTTACGGTTGCCTGGCGAGCCAGCTGGCGTTCGCTGCGTAAGGCCAAGGCCGCTCGGGCGCTCAAACTGGCAACGGCTGACTCTATCACGTAGAACTCATGTGTATCTTCGCCGAACTGGCGACCGCGCATAATCATCTGCTGCGGTTTGTGCGCATGCTGGAACGCCAGGCAGACAGTGCCGTTCAGCTCCGTAACCATCTGGCGGCCGTGGATGCCCATGAGCTGCTGGGCACGGTGGACGTTCATCTGCCGCAGGTCGAGTGCTGTATGGATGCCTTCGGCACGAAGTTTGGGCGCCAGCCGCCAGCCGATTCCCCAGATATCCTGGACGGGTAGTCCGGCCAGATAACGGTCCGTATCTATCCCCTGTCTGGTCAGGTCGAGCGAGCCGTCGAGCTCCGGTAGTTTTTTAGCACGGTCATTGGCGGCTTTGGCAAGCGTCTTGCTGGGGGCGATGCCGACGCTGACCGGTACACCGACGTTTTTAAGAATGCTAGCCCGCACTTCCCGGCCCCAGGCTTGGTAGTCGGCCAGCTTAAGCTCGCTGAGGTCTAAAAATGATTCATCCACGCTGTAGACTTCGATGTGCGGCGTGACGCTAGCGAGCAAATTGGTAATACGTTCGGATATATCGCCGTAAAGTTCAAAATTGGCGCTGAACGCTACTACGCCTTCGCGCCGGAACAATTCGCGGAACTTAAAATGCGGCGCGCCCATGGGAATGCCGAGATCCTTTGCTTCCTGGGAGCGGGAGACGGCGCAGCCGTCATTGCTACTGAGGACGACCACTGGTCGGTCGTTGAGCTCCGGCCGGAACAGGCGTTCGCAGCTGACGAAGAAGTTGTTGCAGTCTATGAGCGCGTACGCAGTTTGCATGGCCGACTACTATTTTTCAGCTGGCCGCTGCCATTGAACAATGTTGGGAGCGAAATCTAACTGATAGGGCGGGATGCCGAGGGTTAGTCCGTAATCGGTGGCGGCTTGGTACTGTCCTGCTTTTCGCCGGTCAATCTTAAATACTTTGTCCGAAAAAATAATGTAGTGGGTAGTGCTGTTTTTGAAATCGATATACCATGCCTGATGCGACGTTTCGATCTCGTGGCTGAGTTGCTCGGCCAGGGCTTCCGCTTGCGCCGGCGGGACACTGACGGTATGGAGGGTCCATTGCTTGAGCCACGGCGTCCGGTGTACCGCCGTCACTGGTTCGACTCTAGCGCTGGTAATGTGCAGCAACTTGAGAATAGCGGGGTTGCGCAAACTCTCTTCGATGATTTCACCTTCGTAGTTCATGCGCTTCCTCTCTACTTTTACTATGGTTGAACGGATGGATGATAGCGGTGATAGTACCCCAGATGTTCTGGCGGGCGGTGCGGCTGAAGAGGCTTAGGGCGAATTCACCGTCTGTTTGCCACCCGACAACCAAATCGCGCTCGTGCGGAGCAAGTGCTCGGTCGATGACCGCGATGTCGCCGTCGAATACGCCTTGCGCCTGCCAGTTGTGACCACGGATGCGGAAGAAATAGGTGCTGCTGGGGTGGCGGACCAGCAGTTTATCAAGGCTGAGCGGTGAGCCGTTGCGTTCGGCGGCCGGGTTCGGGAAACCGGCATGCACGGCCACTCCCGTGCCGGTTTCGACGCTGGCAGTGTAGGGTCCTGTTACTGGTTCCATAGCAGGTCTCCGTACCGCTGTGCTTCGGACAGATTGCCGCAATCATCGGCGAACAGCTTCCAGAGGTCTTCAGCGGGCTCAACCGTAAGGTCGAATGGGGTGTATAACGCGACGGTTTTGGCACCCGGGAAGTACCGCCGGATGAGCTGCAGGTCTTCCTGTAAGTAAGCACGGCGGGTCATTAGAAAGCCCCTTTCGTAGCGAGCAGTGTCCAGTGTTCACCCTGTTGCTGCAGGCGGTACGTTAGGCCGTCGGCTCCGCTCATGTCAAATAGTTTGACTGCCTCGGCTCCGCGCCGTACCAGGTAGCGCAGGCCGCTCGCGAAGGCGATCGCCTGGCCACCGTACTCGATTTCGCGCGGGAAGGTTTTCATGCCCTGCCCACTTGCCTGCCCGGCAAAGTAAAAGGCGTTCACACTTACTTCTTGGTTGATAACGTTGGTCATACGCTGGTTCTCCTACAAACTTTGAAGATTTATGAAAAAACCGAAGACTTGTGATTAAGCCCGGGAACGGAGATGAAGAGAGATTTCTGTAGCTACGATTGGCCGTTCACCGCTCGTGACTCTGATAAGAAACCTAAGTTTGTAGAAGGCGCACAGTGACCGAAGTGTGATTGCCTGAATGTGTGTAGCCTGTGTGGTAAAGAGGGCTTTAAAACCGCCAGTCCTCACATGGCTATCTCCTACTATACGCTCTTGCTTTGACTGTGCAATATGCCCACTGGCGTAAAATTTGCCACAGCCTATCAAGTTAACGAGATGGTAGTTGCATTTTATACATATTATGTAGAATAAACAGATGTCAGAATTAGCTTCGCCAGAAGTCCGTCTCGCCGAGCATGCTGATCTGTTAGCCATCAATACTCCTATCCCGCTGCCCGCTGAACTTGCAGAACTGTTTTTTGAGGACGATATTGCAGTGATTGCGGATGGGCTTATAGCATCAAAGGTGTATGAGAAAGACAACCCTTCTTTTGGGCGATACAACGTCGTGGCTCATAAGCTGCAGAGGGAGTTCGTGGGCCGTGCAATTGTACGTGCAATGGCAACTGGTGACCGTAGGTTGATTAGGGTTGCGCTAGACCCAATATTGTTTAACGGCCTCCAGACTATTGCAGGGATACAGAGCTATGCGCCAGGTGCATATATGAGATATGCAGAGCGGAAAGAAGAACAGATAGCTCTCACCGCTCATAGTCTCGGGGCAATTGTCCTTAAGAGCAAGGTTGCCAATTACTTTGCCCGTACGGACAATGAACGCAACATAATACGTGAGGTTGTATTTGGCTTGTATTCTTCTGACCTTCCCTCGCTAGATGACCCATTCGTAATCTTTGATAGCAAGGTGGGCCCTAGGTTTGACGCCTCAAAAGTCGCAAAACAGTATGTCGCGAAGCAGGTCAGGAGCCTTATAGCAGAAGGGCGTATAGATGCGAAGCCTGAGCACCATCGTCAATGCCCGGCGGCCGGTATAGTTCTGATGGCGCTGTGGGAACGGGCTGTCGAACTTTGTGTTGAGAGTCCGGAACTGTTTGCACGCGACCTCGCAGCCACGTAACGTCTACCGTCGGTTCTTGTCGACCGCTGGCCGGTGTCCCGGCCACCACACCTTGTAACCAAGCAGCGCGGCCACGCTCGGTACGAGCAGTGGCGCGATGCAGAAGGCTGAGAGCACGATGCCAAACGCTACGGCAAAGCCGAGCTGGCTCAAGAAGCTGATGCCGGCCAGCGCCAGCGAGCCAAACGTGCCCGCTAGGATGAGGCCGGCGCTGGCTACGGTCGTGCTGCTGTGCTCGATGGTCATGTCGGCGGCCTTGTGCGGCGACTCGCCGGCCCGGACTTCTTCGCGCAGACGGACCATAGTCAGGATGTTGTAGTCCGTGCCGATGGCCACCACGAAGATGTAGACCATGATGGGCAGGAAGAATATCAGCCCAACATTGCCCTGAATGCTCTGGAACAGGTAGACGGTGCCGCCAAGCGTTGCTGAAAAGCCGAGCGCAACCGCGATGAGCAAGTACAGTGGCGCCAGTATGCTACGTAACAGCAGAAGCAGGATCAGAAAGATGATGACGGCTGCTGCAGGCAGGATGACCGCCAGATCGCGACTCACGGCGCTGCGTACATCGACGAAGGCGGCGCTCTCCCCTGTCACATACACCTTGGCGTTGGCAGGTGCGGCGGCGTGAGCCTGCGGCCGGAGGGTATTTTGCACAAAATCCAGAGTAGTCGTTGATCCCGGACTACCGGGTAGAAGCACAGTTACAAGCCCGGTCTTACCATCTGTCGACAACCGGCTCGGACCCCCGGATTTTACGCTGGGGATGGCGTCGATTTTGTCAGTGGTAGCGGCCAACTGGTCCGGAGTGAGTTTTTGCGAGGACGCAATGAAGATTTCGGTCGGCGAAATAGCCCCTGCCGAAAACAGCTTGCTGACCTGGTTGAAGGCCTTGGCCGATTCGGTGTTCTGTGGCTGCTGGCTGCTGAAGTCATAGCTCATATGGAGCTTGGGGTAGCCGCTGGCAAAAATCAGGAGCAGTACCAGGGCACAACCGGCAACCATGCCGGGATGCCGGCTAACGGTGCCGCCGATACGCTTTGGTACGGTGCCGGTCGGCTGCTTTTGCCAGCCTTTGCTGGGCCAGAAAATGCGCGGACCAATGATGGCCACCACGGCCGGGATGAGCGTTAGGACCGCCAGTAGCATGGTAATCACGCAGATGACCAGGCCGGGCGCCAGGTTCTTGAACAGGCCGAAATCAGAAAATCCGAGCGCCGCGAAGGCGGCTATCACCACAAGTGCGGCCGAAAAGATGGCTTCCCCGGCCCGGCTGAGCGCGAAGGCCACGGCGTCCCTGCCCCGTGCACCATTGCGCAGCCGTTCGCGGTAGCGGAACAGCAGAAATAGGATGTAGTCAGTACCGATTCCAAAAAGTACGACGGTATAGAGAATACTCAGCTGGTCGCTGATCTTGAAATTAAAGATGTGGGCGGCAATCGCGATGAGGGACTGAGCCAGCGTGTATACCAGCGTCACAGCCAGTACGGGTGCAAAGGCGGCTACAGGGCTGCGAAAAATGACACCTGGTAGGATGATGACCAGCGCGAAGGTAGCCATCGTGACGATTTTGGTAGCGTTATTGGAGGAGCTGGTACTATCTGCGTCTTCGGCGATGGCACCGGTAAGGCCGGTTTGCAGGTCAGTGCCGGCAATGAGCTGCTTGACCGTGCTCCGGATATTTTTGGTGAGAGTGCTGTCGGCGGTGCCGCCGGTCGCCTGCCCGTTTACCATGATCTGTACCATCTGGGCGGTGCCGTCTTTGGACACAAACTGTCCCGATGTCTGTACATCTGCTATGCGATGCAGGTGTGCTGCCTGTAATTGGTTGGCCAGCGTTTTCACGGCTGTCAGGTCTCCGGTGGTCAATTTGCCACCGTCTTTGCGACTGACCAGCAGTATTTCCGTGTCATCTTTGGACTGCGGGAACGCCTTGTCACCGATGTTACCTGCCTGGACCGATTCGTATTTATTTGGCAAAAAGCTCGTCTGGTCACTCGACGTGACACTACTGAGCTTAGGCGAAAATGCGGCGATGACCACACTCACCACTACCCAAACGGCGATTACCCACCACCGATTCCGCGTAATAAATTTTCCTAGTTGGTTGAGCACCGTCTGCCCCCTTGTCTTACAAGAATAGTTTACTTACTAAACTATATCGAAGACGAAGCGCAGCGTCAATTTGAAGTTTCACAGTTTCAGGCCGTTAAACTCTGCAGGAACTCTACCAGCTCGCGGGGGGTTATTTCGGCCTTGACGAGATAGCCGTCGGCCTGATGTTCGATGTCAGCCCGGACGTCGTCGCGTTGCTCCAGGTTGGTGGTGATGATAATCTTGGCGTGCAGTTTCGGGGTTTTGGCCGGGTCGCGGAGCGTACGCAGCACTTCGATGCCGGTGACGGTCGGGATCATCAGGTCCAGTAGGATGATGTCGTACTTATCGGTCTGTGCGGCAGTCAGCCCTTTTTGGCCGTCCAGCTCAACATCCGCCTCGTAGCCGGCCCGCCTAAGCGCTCGTACATACAACTCGCTGATGAAATACTCATCTTCGATGCAGAGAATCTTTTTGAGTCTTGGGCCGTCCATTACAGTTTAATTCTACCTTAGCAGGCGCTTAATTTCGGTACATACTATGATTTTTGATCCAGCCGTGGGCGTGCCGCGTGATGTCCTGGCTGCCGGTGGCTTTGCGCTCGTCCTCGAGCTTGCCATACGGCATGATGGTGAACGTGAACGTGCTGCCTTCGCCCGGCTTGCTCTGTACCCAAATATTGCCGCCATGTGCTTCCACGATGACTTTAGCAAGATACAATCCCAAACCGGTGCCGCCAATCTGGCTGCGGTTCTGGTGGCTGCGGTAAAACTTGTCGAAAATGTACGGCAAAATGCTGCCGTCGATGCCGACGCCGCTGTCCCGGACGCTGGTTTCGATGAGTCCATCTTTATTAAGCGTACTACTGACAGTTATGACAGCCTTGTCTTTACTGTACTTGATGGCGTTATCTAGCAGGTTGGCGATAAGTTCGTAAATGCTGTAGCGGTCCACGCCTGCGGTCGGTAGATCGCTGGCTACCTCCGTTTTAATACTGATGCCGCGTACGCCGGCCCGGAGTTGCAGGTCGCTGACCACGGCATCGATTATTTCCGGCCACTTTTCTTCATGCAGTTGCAGGGACAACTGGTCGTCTTCCACTTTGGCGACGTTCAGAATGTTGTTGACGAAAGCGGTGAGCTGTCCAGCGGCGGCGTCCATCTGTTTCATAAAACGCTGCAGCTCGGGATCCAGACCGGCTCCAAGCTCCTCGTCGAATACCTCGATATAGCCGCGCAGCAGCGTGAGCGGCGTGCGCAGCTCATGTACGGCCAGCGCCACAAAACTTAAGGATTGGTCGTCCTGTCCGTAGGTGCCGGTATGGTCGAACAGTGTGAGCAGTGTCTCGTAGCCTAGCGGATTGCCCTGGTTATAGTGTGCCGCCAGGTCAAACTGTTTGCTGTTATTACTGCCTGGCAGGCCGATACGTACCCGCTCCCAGCTGTGATCGGCGGCTGCCGCTTTGTCCTTGGTGGTATCCAGCCAGTCATGCAGCGTATCGGTGCTCGTGAACGACATATCGAGGGCGGTGTACACGTTCTGACCGGCCAGATCAGTGGCCGGCTTGCTTAAGTATGTAGCGGCAGCTTCATTGGCGTACATGATAGTGTCATCGTGGCTCAGCACAATAAACGGCAGCGGCAAATGGTTGGCTACGAAGTTGGTGTGCAAGTCCTGTGCGGCTTCTGATCCGGCATGCTCCATCTTCTGTACGACACTAGTCAGCTGGTACAACTGATTAACCAGGTTTGTCACAAGTTCACGGCCCAGGCGCAGCTGCTTGGGATCGGGAGCGGGCATGTCGGCGGCAGTGTCCGGGCTGACATGCATAATAGCCTGCCAAATGAATTTAGTCGGGCGTGTGAGCGCGCGGCTTGTTACCCACGGCAGTAATACGAGTGTGAGCAATGGTATGGCAATGATCGCGGCGATCTCCTGCCAGCCCGTCAGCTTCAGCACGCGGTCGGTAGCGTACCAGCCGGCCAGGATGAGTGCGTTATTTAGTAGTATGACCAGGAGCAACCTGGCGCGGAATTGGCGGACGAAACGCTCGAAGTAGCTCATGCTCAGGGCCTAAGGGGTGTATTTTACTTGGGAGGCAGCCGAGACAGCGCTGATCCAGGTCTGCCCCCGATTGAGTGGAAGAGGTGCGCCGCTGGCGTCGGTAAAGGTTAGCTGGTCGGTGTTGCTCGCCTTGTGCCACTGCCCGGTCGTGACGCCACCGTTCTGGAAGACGTAGGCGGTTCCGGTGCCAAGCGGGTTGTAATCGGAATAGTAAGCGCCAGAGGCGTCGAGGGCGCCGCGACTTAACGGTACGACGACGGCGATGACGACCGTCGGCGCCAGTTGCTGCCCGGTGTTGGCATCAGTGTCCGGCGTGCCCTCGGTGCTGCGTTTGTAAGTGTTTGTGGTACGGTCAAAGGCAAAGTGCGGATTGTAGACGGGGCCGGAAATGCTAAGGTCAATATTGCTGGCGGTGGGCTGGGCAAGCGGCGTCTGGGTGGTGGCGCGTGGGAAGCCGGTGAAACTGCTATGGTAGCCTTTGGCTGTTTCCAGGTCGTTTAAGGTGGTAATGCCGGTGTAGACGTTATGCGGTGCGGCGCGTGTGGCAATTCGGTGGTAGTAATTGCCATTGCTGAACTGATCCATATTTTGCACGCCCCAGCTGGCCAGATCGTTCAGGGCGTCCGGACTGCCGCCGACGTGCGCGTAGGCCGCGTTGAAGCCCAGTGCCCACTGGATGTAATACGGTCGCGCGCTACGGATAGGGCCGACATTATCCGGCGCAGTATCTTGGTAGAGTGCCATAAAGCGCGTCACACCGCCCTCAGCCTGGGCTTCAAACACCACACTCGCCTGGCTTAGCCCACTCTGCGGCCGGGCGTCGGTGCTGTTTTCCACCATCACGGCGGTGACCGGTTTTTGATTCAAGCTGGCGTCAGTGATTTGTAGGCCACTCAGGTCACTGTAAACGGGTTTAGGAATAATCGTTGTGTTTTTAACCGCAGTCTTCTTGGGGGCAGATTTGGGAGATTGCGACTGATTGTTGGTGAGCTTCCAGACGCTGCCGCCTGCTCCGCCCAGGACCAGTACGGCAATGGCGGCGGTAATAACCCACTGCTTGCGGCCGCTTGGCCGCCAGAGGTAAAAGCGCCTCTTGGGTGGTGCAGATGACGAGGACAGTATTGGTGTGTCATGGTCCTCTGTAATCGGCTCAGGCTCGGTCGTTGCTTCCGCGGCTGTTTCTTCGGGAGTCTTAAAATCCGGATCTTCGGCTTTGGCTAGCTCGAAGATCGACGGTCCCTCGGGGTGAGGTAACGGTTCGATACGTTTTTGTTTTGCGCCATCCTGTGGGGGCGGCGCCACGTCCTGTATCATGCTAATGATTATACCAGAGCCGCCATGCACGTCAGCCCCTTAAGGCGTACATTACAACGCGGCGAGCGTTTGATCGATGCGGCGCAGCGTTGTTTCGCGGCCCAGCACACTGAGCGTTTCGGCCAACCCGGGGCTGGCCGGTGACTGCGTGGTGGCGATGCGGATAAGACTGAAAAGCACGCCCGGCTTCTGGCCGGTAGTCTCGAGCAACTCGTTTAGTCTATCCGTCAGGTCCTGCAGGCTGAAATCACTTTGCTCCAGGCTGGTTTTGGCGTCGCCCAACATGTTCTTAAGCTCAGCGTGGTCAAATTTTTTGAGCTGCTTGTTGCCGTCGACAAGTTCTATGTCTATGGGCAGGTCGGTAAAGAAAAACGCGGTGAGCGTGGGCAGTTCCTTAAAGTATTTGAGGCGCTCCTGCGTGAGGCTGAGCACGGCTCGCTTGTATTCATCGCTGCTGCCAGCGGCTTCGGCGGGCCAGAATTCAGTCACTTTTTCGTATAGGTTGTCCGGTGGCAGCTCACGGATGTAATGGCCGTTCAGCCACAATAGTCGGCGCTCATCGAACGTAGCGCCACTGCGGCCGACGCGACTTAAGGAGAATTTTTCAATTAGCTGCTCACGGTTGAACACTTCCTGTTCGGTACCGTCGTTCCACCCCAGCAAGGCCATGAAGTTTATGAGAGCGTCCGGCAGGAAGCCGTCACGGATGTAATCCAGCACATCCTTGGCTCCGTCGCGCTTGCTGAGCTTTTTGCGGCCGTCGGGGCCTAAAATGTGCGGCACGGTGGCGATAAGTGGTCGTTCTATAGCTAACGCTTCATACAAGTTGAGGTAGTTCGGCATGCTGGCCGTGAATTCCTGGCCGCGGATGATATGTGTAATCTTCATTTCTGCGTCGTCAACTATGTGGGCGAAGTTGTACGTCGGTAGCCCGTCGGATTTTATTAGGATAAAATCGTCGACGACCTCCGGGCCGGTGTGTAAATCGCCCATGACTTCGTCGTGCCAGTCGTAGACTTTAGGGTCGCTCTTAAACCGCAGCGGCATACCGGGCTGCCAGGCTGGCGGGTTCTCGGGTTGGTGTTTACGAGCCAGAAACGGTTTTTTTTGAATTTTGGCTTGTTCACGCAGGGCACTCAACTCTTCGGGAGAACGTGTATCTGCGTAAGCACGGCCACTGCTGATCAGCTTCTGTGCCCAGGCATGGTAGCTGTCCAGGCGTTCACTTTGCGTGTACGGGCCATACGGGCCACCGATGTCCGGGCCTTCGTCGTAATCCAACCCAAGTGCCCGCAAACTGGCGATGAGGTGTTCGCGCGCACCCTCCACTTCTCGCTTTTTGTCGGTATCCTCGAACCGCAGCACGAACTGGCCGTTGTTTTGGCGAGCCACCAGCCACGCGAACAGTGCCGTGCGGATACCGCCGACGTGCAAATAGCCAGTTGGGCTGGGGGCAAAACGGGTGCGGACGGGTTTCATGCCGCTCATTATATAAGAAGTTAATCCCTAAACGAACTGCTTGTGGTTGCGTATGTAACTACAGGGTGTATTGTAGAGTCCAGGATAACCAGGAGTAGACTGTGCTGAACAAGACAGGTTTAGAGCAAAGCTTTTCGATTGACGGTCACGAGGGCGAGGCTCTCGGTATAATAGCTGAGCAGAACGGGATGACTACTCAAGACTTTGTCCAGCGAATGGCTTTCGAGGCATTGCTGAATGCAAAGCGCAGTTGTCGGGCTGCTGGCGGCTGCCAGCTTGGGATAGTATGTCCCTCGATGGAAGTGATTGAACGAGAAACTACACGACCGCAGGGATACGTACGCGGGACGATAAGATGCGGCCAACCAGAAGGTTGTGAAGCGGAAAAAGCATAGGTGAGGTGGTCGCAGTCTTAGCTGTCGATGTCGACAGCAGAGCTACTGCGTTCCGTCTGCCGCGACAAGCTTAAGTGTGCTGGACGATCGTCTTGACCTGCTGGTTGGTTACCGGGCAGTCAGCGCTCAATGTGTACCACTTGCCGTCGCTGATCCAGGTGGCGTTGGTGTTACTGAAGCGATAGACCATGGTATTGCCGGCCATTACCATCTGATAGGTGGGTGTACCGCTGGCGTCAGTGGAACCGATGGACTGAATCATGTCGGCATCGCTTAAGTTGGTGTTCTCCTGAGTGAGCTGGTATAGACCGCCCGGTCCTTTGAATCCGAGCATCAGCTTGCCGTCTCCTGCCTGCGCGCCATTATAGGTGAAGCCGGCGTCGGCCAGGTTGGGGGCGACGGAGCTAACACCAGACCGATAAGCGGCGATTTTGAGCTGTAGCGCCGGTGAGTTCTGATAGGCAATGAACGCGGCGATGATGACCAATGCCATCGACCCGCCGACCATACTAACGATGTGTAAACGGGCCTTCCGCCGGTAGCTGGCGGCGTGAGTCCTGATATCGACGAAGCTATTGGCCCGGGCTATAGCCTGCTCGAACATGTCGGGCACTTGATTGCCTTGATGGGGCGATGGTACCGGATCGGGGTCGTTGGTGGGGTTGGTGGGCTCTGGGGCCGCTGTGGGTGTGGGCTGGACGGCGAGCGGCGCGAAGGTTGGTGCGAGGCTGGACGGCATTGCCGTGCTATGGCGAATGATTAGCGGACTCTTGGAAGTGGTCCGGGCGCGGGCCAGACGCTCGGAGTCGATAGTTGCGGCGGATTTTTTAAATGCGATAAGGCCCGGGACTTTGCGCTGGAGTGCGCTTTGCGGGCGAAGTGTGTTGTGAGTGTTGGGCTCCGGCGTGGGCACGGTGTCGCGCCGCAATGTCCGGCTATGCTGGGCGGCATGATGGCGGACATGGTTGGGCTGAGTACGGTGAACGGTAAGCGCCTGCGCTTTGCTCGCAGTGTGGCTCACGCTGATGCTGCGGGCGTCCGCGGACTGCGGCAAGTGAGCACGGGCGTGATTGATCGCACGGCTGGTGGTCGGCTTGTGCGGCTTAGAGGCGGATTTGGCTGATCTGATAACGTCGCGCATGGCGGGCTTGGCGTGTAATGCTGCGGACATGGTTGCGGGCGTCCTGGTGATCAGCTCATCAGGATCATCTTTGATGTGGCGTGAGGCGGCGGTATGCCCTGGTGTGGTCGCGGTACGCGACCGGAAAAAACCGTCAATGTTGCGGCCGGTATGCTGCAGGGGTGGCGCTGAAGCCGGGCCAAGCACGGCACCCGTCACCGCATCGTAGCGCCTGCCATTCACCTCTATTGTCGCTGGATGTTCCATGTCTTGCGTTTTAGCCCACTGTGTTTGTCTGCATTGTACCGCTATCGCTTAGGTAAACGCAAGCGTGACACCGCTAGTGAAGCTTGGTTGTGCTGCTATAATTTTCAGCAGATGGGCAATGTATTACTAAAGTATAAATACCTGACGGTCACCATAGCGAGCTTCGCACTCCTCGTTGCAGACTGGTTTCTACCACCTGATATTCTCGCTTCCCATATAGTATCTCTGGTTGGTGTGCTCGGGTTGGCAGTCGGTGGTATTTTGGCGATTTGGAAGAGTAAAAATCATAAAAAAGCTTTGCTGTGGGCGTTGTATGTGCTGTTGCTTGGACAATTCCTGTACTCCAATTTTGTGTCCACGCTCGGCTCTTCCTATATCTTTCCCACCGCGGATTATCCACCTGTCATCTCGTGGAACTGCCCAGACTTTAACCAACTTGTCGTGCCAGACTCGGGTTCATGCGTATACAATTGTCCGGAGGAGTCTGTCCGTGTGCTGCCGGCATCATCAACTACAAAGGGTTTTCCAGTCACCCTTTTCTACGATGACGGTCCGTGTGACGACACATACACTGGTCGTACCAATGGCTTTGTATTTGCCGTTACCCTAAATATTCTGTACATCGCCATCGCGACGGCGCTGTTTGGTTATGTTTTGCGGAAACAGGCGAACAGCCCTAAGAAGGTAGTCCGCCGCCGCAATCGTTAAGCGCAGGTTTACCACCTGCTGATATACTAAGAAGTAATGGACTTCCTCGATCCTAAGCAGGAACGCCGCAACCAGTTCACGTTGTTGCTGGGTTATTGTCTTGTTACGCTGGCCATCGGCGGTGCGGCGCTAGTGTTACTGTACCAGGCTTACGGCTACGGCCTGAACAAACAGGGTGAAGTAACGCAGAGTGGCTTGCTGTTCGTATCCAGTCAGCCGAGTGGGTCGGCAATTCGCCTGAACGGCCAACCATACTCATCTAATACAAACACTCGTGTTACCGTGCCGACCGGCCCATATTCCATGTCGATTACCCGATCCGGCTATCGGGACTGGCAGCGGCCGATCTATGTCGCTGGCGGCGATGTCCAGCATTTTGACTATCCGTTCCTGTTCCCTTCCAAATTACAAACCGATTCTCTGGCAGAGCCGGCGGCTGCGCCAAGTGTGGCTACGCAGAGCGCTGATCGCCGGTGGCTCATCTTGGACCGGCCGGATACCCCGGGCAGTTTCATGCTGTGGGATTTTAAGAATGCTAAGCAGCCAGTATCTAGCGCGATTACCCTGCCCGCCAACATGTATACCCCTAGTGACGGCACTCAAAGCTGGGCAGTCGAAGAATGGGCCAGCGACAACCAGCATGTCGTGCTGCTGCATACCTACACGCAGAAAGGTGCCGCGGGGCATGAATATGTCCTGCTTGACCGGGCTACACCGGTCGATTCGGTGAATCTGACTCGCCAGCTGAATCTGGCGCAAGCCGAAACGCTCAGCCTGTACAATAATCGCATCGCGCAGGTATACGTGTACAACCCGGACGACCAGAGCTTACAACGGCTGAATGCTACCGATGGTACGCTGGTGAGCAAACTGCAGCATGTACTGGCTTTTAAAACATATGCGGACAAAGAAATCCTGTATGTGACAGACCAACCACCCGGCGGCAAAATTACACCCGGACAGGTCAGTGCCGTGCTGCAGGATGGCCAGCAGAGCTATGTGCTACGCACCTTGCCGGCCGGCGCCCCGTCGTACGAGCTGAACCTGGCACAATATGCCGGCGACTGGTACGTGGCGGTGGCGGCCAGTAATGAGTCATCGGTGTATGTCTACAAAAATCCGCAAAGTCAGCCGGCAACCAGTCCTGATACCTATCCGAACCCATGGCGACGACTCGATATCGCTAATCCGACGTACCTATCGTTTTCCAGTAATACGCAGTTCCTGGTGGCGGAAAGCGGCCAGAGTTTCACAGTGTATGACTTTGAAAACATCATCCAATACCGCTACACCGCCGTACAGCCGCTCGACCAGCCGCAGACACACGCTACCTGGATGGACGGTGACCGCCTGATGTACGTCAGCGGCGGCAAACTGGTCGTATTCGATTACGACTACCGCAATGTGCAGACGCTTATGCCCGCACTCCCAGCTTATACCCCGGTATTCGACCCGGGCTACACGCATGTGTATGCCTTGGCGCCAAGCACTAAGAATGTCGCTGGGATCGCGCTCATGAGCACCTGGTTGCGGGCGCCCGCGGACCAGTAAGCTTATTTCCAGAATTCCAGATCGTTGACCAGCTGGCTCCAGAGGCTCGGCCCGTTGCCGGCAATGGCTGTCGGTGAGCCGCTGACGGTCGGTGCCGCCCCAGCGGTGTTGGTACTAATGGCCGGGCTGATCTGCTCGCCCCACACGACCAAGCGGTTGGTACTGATGCCTGGCGGATCGCAGGTGATAAGCTGGGCCGTGGCCTGCTTACCACGGGTGTCGTTGATGACGGCTACGTCAGTAGGTGGCACGACTTCGCGGTCAAACACGCGGTAGGCGTAGGTGGCATTGTTGTAGGTGATGTAGAACAGGTCGCCGGTGGTTAGGTCGTGCAGCAGCGTGAACGCAAACTTATATTTGCCGTTATTGAAGATATTGCCAGAAGAGTGTCCGAAATAGGCGGCATTGCCGTTTTGGCCCGGCAGTACGGTGTTCGGATAGTGAATGACGCCGCTCTCTAAGTCGTTATCTATAACGTTTTCGTCGTACGTGTTCAGTGAAAAATCGACAGGGATCTGCACGTTGATCTTGGGGATGGTGACATTTGGCGGCGCGTCAGCGCTGGCGGCACTGGTAGTCGTTTGGATGATTGGCGTGCTGCTGACATCGCGGCTCGGCTGGATGAACGGCGCGATGATGATCTGATTGAAGAAGGTGAATAGGAACACAACGATTACGACCGAGCCGGTGGCTAATCCGAACATCAGTGACTGCAGGTGATGCTTTAGTGTTAGCTGTCCGCCGGAGCTTACACGGCTAGCGATTTTACGTTTGAGCGCGCGAGCGGTGGTTGTATCGCTCAATTTTATCGGGCGACGGCCGGGTTTTGGTGGTGTGTGATTGCCGACTACGACGCTTCTTGGCAAAGCGGTCGGCGCTGGTATCGCCGGTGAGGGCTGGGCGGCTGGTCCGGCCGTCAGTGGCTCGAACGTAAACTCAACCGGCTCTTCCCGCTTGCGGCTCAAGACCGGCTGCTGCTTCTGGAACAATTTTTGGTACGGCGTGTGCTGGTTGGCCGCGTAGAACTCCTGCCAGACCTCGCGCTTTTCATCGTCCGGGAGCTGCGTGTAATAGTGGTGCCAAGCGGTCTGGATCTCAGCCATGCTTTTGCCCGACTGGCTGAGGCTGCGCATAAACTGCTGGTGTTTGCTGGGCGTCCGCTCAGTTTGCGCCTCAGCCAGCTCCTGGGCTGCGGCTGGCTCGTTGCCGTAAGCCCGCTCCACTTTGGCCCGGATAAGATCCACTGCCGGATTGGCGGCTTGGGCATCATTGCTGAACTGGGGGATAAGAGGGTTGTTGCTCATAGGCTTTCCAGACCCGAGCGGATTCGCCGCCCACTCGCGCTTCTTCGTTTAAATTATATCAGCTGTGGTTGAATATAGCTGCGAGCATTCCACCAAATCGCCTATGCATCCGACGGTTTGCCTGTGTGCCCGACTTATAGTACACTACACCTCTGATAAGCATGGGCGAGTGGCGGAATTGACCGGTTCTTTAACAACTTGTGCCGCAGTGGTGGAATTGGTAGACACGCCGGACTCAAAATCCTGTGAGGGCAACCTCGTGTCGGTTCAAGTCCGACCTGCGGCACCAGTTGTTAAAGAACCAGGGCTGCATGCAGCCCTGTCGCTAGACGCCCAGCTTTCCACCGTGCAGCTGGGCGTCTGATACGGATAGTATGAATCTCCCTTGAGTTGTTGGACCCGTTGCGGATGATTTTGAGTTGCATTATTTATATATACATAGTATAACATAAAATCTATAATATAAAATATGTCTAAACCATATAAAGCACCAAATATCCCCATCACAGACCAAGCCTTACTTGCTGGGTGCAATTACCCATACCTCGAAGATAGGGCAGTCGGTACTCCGGAAGCACCCCGACTCACAGGGCAGTATCTCACAGCTATGTCTGAAACGAATGATGGCCAGCAAGCTTTGCAGATTGTTGCTGTCCCACCCCAGAACCGAAAGCTGCTCGCTCGAAATGCTATGCCGGGCGACTTGGACGGTATTGCCTGGGCTGCGGGTGGCTTGGCGGCGGCTGGCGCCACAGAGCTCATTACTCACTCAGATATTCTAAGTGTCATTACTGGACTGGGCGTCGCCGCAGTGGTGGCTGCCAAACCGGTGTTCAGAGAAGTACGCGATGTCCAGCAGACTAGAGCGCAAAGGCGACTGTTGCAATCGGAGTCGACCATGACTTTCCCCGTAGCGGATGTGCGGGTAGGCGTTAGTGAGGATTTTGCAAGCACAGAAGTTCGTTTTAACAGCGGTCAGGCGTTCTCTTCTATCGGTGCGTTATTAAGAAGCGCGAACGGATTGCCAGGGCTGTCAATGGACGAAAGGGCGGGCATTGTGATAAATCCTGGGACGGCACTGAGCACTATGTTGCAGCGGCTACGTTTGCCAGGTTATCGTGATCAGCTCTTGGCAGGAAGCAAAAGCTCACTCGCTGTGCTAGATAGAGCATGTCAGGAGGCGCCCCTCCAGCGCGCAGAGGGAACTCTCGAACCTGAGGCCAGGGTGCCTGAGAGCTCACGTCTTCCTGTCCTAACAGCAGCCTTAGGCATGTATGGAGCCTTTTATACAATACAAGCTGAGCGTATCGCTGGGCGTCTGGAAAGAGCTCACCCAGAGGCTCTGGCTGAGGTGGGCTGTCAACTGGAACCCTCGATGGCGCTACTACTCGACTTTAGCAAGCCATTGCCTTTGGCAGACTTAGTAGGATTTGATCGGACTGTAGACCAGCTGCCGTCACGCCCACGGTACGCATCCGGCACCTCGTGATAGGTCAACCGACCGTCAGGTTGTGTACGGCAGTTGTGAGTGCCTCGAAAGACTTGACCGGGTTCTGAGTCCACCAGACGGCAGCGTATACGGCCGTATTCAGGCACCAAACGGGTTCCTCGTTTTGGACGGCCGTAGTGCTCACCTTTCCGTTCACGGCTACTGCGTAGCTATCCTGATGGCGGGTGATTATGGCGAGCGGATACTGCTGCGTAAACTCGTGCAGGCTCTCTACAAGCTGTACCAGACCCATTTCAGTTGTAAAAGCATGCGGAAAATGTGCGGCAACACCCAGCTGCCGCAGTTGCCCCAAGGCCAAAACTAGCAGCGTATGTTGACGTTGTAAAAGCTGCAACGGTTGACGAACCAGTACATCGGCGGCCTCTTTGGTAATCGTAACCTGCCCCTGGTATTTTTGCAGAAGACTTTCCAGCAGGACGGTGGTTTCGCTATTGCGGCCGATGTCCCCGGGCAGGAGTACGCCGTCCACAGGAGCGGCTAGATCCAACATGACTGCCAGACTCTCTCGCGCAAAGCTGCCACTGGGCGTGCTGGGCGCAAATTCGGCTTCAGGAAAAATATCGTGCACGATCTTTTGCATGCTGTTAGGTAGCAGCACCGTGGCAACGCCGATGCCCGCCTCTAAGGCATCGCCGTATGCGTTCGCAGGTGCCTTGAATTCATAGCCATTGCCGCCGATAATCAGCAGCTTGCCGCTTAAGGCCCGTGTTTCCGGTCGGCTCCATTCCAACTCTGGAAATAGCGGTTTGTCGCCCTGTCGTTGCCAATAACTCACTTCCATGAGCTTATTGTAGCGTACTCACCTCTTGGAAGTCGCTTTCGCGTACCACGTCGTGCTCTACGACTACGGTACCCGTAAAGCGCTTGCCCGCCAGCAGGAGTGGCAACCATAGCTTGTCGTCTGGCCACATTTGGTCGTATGGAATGTCAGCAAGATTGAACCACTGTGGTCGCATTTCTTCGGTTTCGTGCGGGTCGCCAATCCATGTATCCGCTACGTAAACATGACAATAATGTTCCACATCCGGTAGATCATAAAAGTGCAATTCTCCGATTTTGTGCAGGTTCTGTGGTGTCACGCCGATCTCTTCTTCGCATTCGCGGACCGTGGCTTGTGCGTATGTTTCGCCCGGTTCAACCTTGCCCCCTGCACCATTCCACTTACCTTCGCCGAACCCGCGTTTCTTCATGGCCAGCAAAATCTCCCCGTTGCGCCGCAAAAATAGCAATGTGGTGTGCTTCATATCAGCGATTGTAACAGATGAACGTACGGTGTGGGGTTATCCCAGCAGTCGTCATGCTCGCCGGGCAGCGAAATAAAGGTGCGCGGGCCTTTGAACGGCAGGTCGAGGATGTGCGGCGAACAGGTAGCGTCGTCGCGATTGCGTAAGATAATTTGATACTGTGTGCTGTTCCAGGGCTTGTCGGCGCCAAGGTTCATGGCCATTCGTATGTGGTCTTTGAGATTGAGCACGTAGCGGAAATGATACGTCCACTTGCGGCCCCATTGCGACAATCGGCGTTGCTGGCGATATAGCCGGAATTCACGGCTGACTTTTATAACCAGGCACGTGAACCACGATCGGCCGGGCCAATACGGTATGCCTACCGTAACCACCAGGCGTGCTTTGTTTTTGAGTGGCACGAGCAGACAGCCGCCAGAGTGGGCGAAGATGATATCGGCCGCAGTTGGGTTATGCACAACTACAAACCCTGCTTGCTCGCAAGCTTTGACGAGTTGACGACCAATGGCTGGACCTTCGTTTAGGCCATATAAAATACAGATGCTGTGGCTCATATGTCCAGAGTGATGCTGACCGGGCAGTGGTCGGAGCCTGTGACCGCCGGGTGGATATCGGCGACTGTAACCTTGGGCTTAAGACTATTACTCACCAGAAAGTAATCGATGCGCCAGCCGACGTTGCGGGCGCGGGCGTTGGCAAAATGGCTCCACCAGGTGTAGTAGCCGTTGCCTTGCTTGAAGAGCCGCAGCGTATCCACAAAACCAGCGTCGATAAACGCCTGGAAGCCAGCCCGTTCTTCATCGGTAAAGCCCTTTTTACCGACATTTGGCTTGGGGTTGGCCAGATCATCCTCGGTGTGGGCAACGTTTAGGTCACCACAGAACACTACCGGCTTGGTTTGCTCCAGCTGTTTGCAATACGCCAGAAACGCTGGGTCCCAATGCTTGTGGCGTAGTTCAAGTCGGGTCAGGTCATCTTTGGCATTAGGTGTATAGACAGTAACCAGCCAAAAACCGTCAAATTCGGCGGCGATTACCCTGCCCTCCAGGTTCGGGTTGCCGTAGGTGTCGCCGGTGACGCCATACTCTTTTATGAGGTCCTCGGGAAAGCCGTTTACAACTTGGAGTGACTTTAGCTTGGTCAAAATGGCCGTGCCGCTATAACCCGGTTTTTCGGCCGCATACCAGATAGCGCGGTAGCCATCCAATGCTAGCCCTGCCTGTGCTTCGGTAGCCTTGACCTCCTGCAGGCATAAAATATCAGGCTGCTCCTTGTCCAAAAACGGCTGCAGGGCGTCCTTGCGTAGTACGGCGCGGATACCATTGACGTTCCAACTGTAGATCTTCATGGTGTGTAGTATACGACGGTATTGTAATGTCAGCCATTTAATTTTATAATTCTGGGCCTATGACAAAAAGAAGGTACCCCAGTAGAAATCTGCCGGACTATCCTACTTGTATGATTACTGCCGGAGGCTGGGCCCGCAGTGGTAAGGGTACAAGTATGCTTGACCTTAAGATTGGCCTTGAAGCTATTGGTGTAGGCGTTATGCTAATAGACCAAGGCCTCAAGTTTAGGGCTATGGCACGGGTTGCTCTGGATATGGGCGAGCCACTTGATAGTCCTACTACTCTGGGTGCGTTTCTAGGCTCTGACGCAACACAAAGAGAGGTACTCACTTTGCTTGACAGGGTGTCGAGGATGAATGAGGTGGAGCGAAGGGCTTGCTTGTATGGTCCCGAAATGACCAGCGCAAGCGGAAAGCCTGGCAGAGTGAAGGCTTCACATACCATTGCCATAGGACTTCTGGAAGCTGAGGTGCGGCAGGCGGTCGAAGCGGAGACTGATGTGTTGTTGATTGACGGACGTCAGATGGAAGACTATGCCCGTGCTTTCGCCAGGCGGGACCTAGGACGTTTCGTCATGGGTTGGTTTTTCAAATGTGACCCGGTGGTTGCTGCGCGGCGCAGCCTGGGCATAGTAGCTCCGTCGGAGGAATTAACCCTCGAACAGAAAGCACTTTTGTTCGATGAAGCTGTGAAAATTAGTGATCGGAATCGGTCAGATATGCTGCGTGGTGCAGACCTGGATCCCTTACGGGAGCCAACTCGTGCCTATAGAGTAGACTTGGCAGCCTATGGCACACTCGGCGATAGTCCCCTCTACGGACATGCCCATAACGTACGGCATGGGGGTGCTGGCATGGCGCTTGTAGATACTTCCTACACAAGCACGGTCGAGGAAATGACAGGTCCCGTTACTGCTATCTCCATGATGAGTCTGTACCAGCATGGCCCTCTTCTGCCGGAAGATGTTGGCATGCGAGTTGCTCGATCCAGCGAGTGGTAACTTTTGATATACTAAGGGACAATGGCGTACAAGCGTGTGCTTCTGAAGCTGTCCGGCGAGCAACTGGCCGGCAAGTACGAGTTTGGAGTTGATCCGGAAATCGCCGCGTTTCTGGCAAATGAAATCAAGCAGGCGCTCGCCACAGGCTGTCAACTGGCACTGGTGGTGGGCGGCGGCAATATGGTGCGCGGCGAGGAAGTGGCCGGGAACGGTATTCGCCGCGTAACGGCTGATCAGATGGGTATGCTGAGCGGCCTGATTAACTGCATGGCCATGACGGATATCTTTGAGGCGCAGGGCTTAAGTACACGGTGCTTAAGCAGCGTGTTTGCGGAACAGCTAGCAGAAAATTATTCATACCGGCGGGCCGAAAAGCACCTGGTGAACGGCCGGGTAGTCATCATTGCCGGCGGTATCGCCCGTCCGTACTTTACACATGACACGGCAGCGGTCAGCTACGGGCTGGAGCTTGATTGCGAAGTGGTGCTGAAGGCAACAAAGGTTGAAGGTGTGTTTGATAAAGACCCTGCCAAGTTCAAAGATGCGCGGCTGCTGCCCGAGATGACCCTAAACGAGGCGGTGACCAACGGTGCGATCGCTGTGATGGACAAGGCCGCACTGGGTCTGGCGTTAGAGCAGAACCAGCCGCTGATAGTGTTCAACCCGATGGTTAAAGGCAATATTGCTCGGGTGATCGCCGGTGAAGCGGTCGGTACTAAAATTGGCCGAGAGGCCGGGGGTTTATAAACTCAAATCGGGCGCATCAAGGGTGATGTGGTCCCCTGGGTTGGCCTCGTGCCGGAGGATCTTGCCGGCCACGGTGTTCTCGACGGCACGCTGAAGGGTACGACGCATGGGCCGGGCACCGAGACGTGGGTCGTTGCCGGCCTCGACGATTTTGGCGATGGCAACATCAGTCAGCTCTACGGAAATATTCTGTGCCGACAGCGTTTTGTTGACCTCGGCCAGCATCAGCCGGACAACCTGAGCGAGTTCGTCGGGTGCCAGCGGACGGAATAACACGACCTCGTCAAAACGGTTGATGAGCTCGGGTTTGAACTGGCCGCTGTTAATGAGCTCATCTTCGAGCTGGCTTTCAAATTGTTCCAGCTGTTCGCCGCGCTCGATATGTGAGCGGATGCTGTCGGCACCGGCGTTGCTAGTGGCAATGACCACGGCATCTTTGAACGACACGCTGCGGCCGCTGGTGTCGGTCAGCTGCCCTTCATCCAACATTTGCAGTAGCAGATTGAGGATGTTTGGGTGAGCTTTTTCAATCTCATCCAGCAATACCACGCTAAACGGTGATGTACGGACGCTCATAATGAGGCTTTTGGTTTCGTGCTGCCCGTCGCTTAAGATACGGGCCACGTCGCTCTCCTGCTGGTATTCGCTCATATCTAGGCGAATCATGTTGGCCTCACTGCCGAAGTAGGTGGCGGCAACCGCCTTGGCCAGTTCCGTCTTACCCACCCCGGTTGGTCCTAGAAACAGGAAGCTGCCTATGGGCCGTTTGGGGTTAGCCACTCCTGCCCTGGCCCGGCGCAGCGCATCAGACACGACGGCCACGGCACGTGATTGGTTGATCATGCGCTGGTGAATTTTATCTTCCAGATGGAGCAGTTCGTCGGCTTCAAGCGGCTTCGCGGTGCCGGCTTTGACACCTCGTGTCTGCTCAATGGCGGCCTGCACGCTTTGCTCGGTAATGACTTTGCCGGTGCCGTGTGTGAGCGACTGTTCCAGCAGGCGGATAGCCTTGCCTGGATAAGCCATATCCATCTCGTACCGGCCGCTGAGCGTATAGGCGGCCTTGACGGCTTCGTAGGTAACCAGGACTTTGCGCCGGGCCTCCAGGTAGCCTGCGCTGTCAGCTACAATCTCTAGCACTTCGCTTTCCGGCGGCTCGCGCAGCACTACGGGCGTAAGCTGGCCGGCGAAGGCCGGATTGGTCGCCCGCAAACCCTCATAATCATGCGGCGTGACGGCGAACATTAGCTGCAGCGCATGGCTCTGTACGGCCGGTAGTAGAATTTGCGTGGCGTCGAAACTGCCCGGTCCGCCGTGGAAAAACAGATGGGCGTCGTCAAAAAACAGGATGATATTGCCGGCGTGGGCGGCTTCCATGAGCAGGCTGTTCAGGATATATTCCAGCCGACCGGGCTGCGTGGCCGCTGAGACAATCGCCGAGGCGTCAAGGCCGACAACCTGCTTGTGCTGCAGCACCGGATCCTGGGCTTCGGCTAACACATTTTGCGCGAGCGCGTAGGCGTGGCTGGTTTTGCCGATGCCGTCCGGGCCGATGAGCGCGATGGCGGTAGCGCCCTGACTGAAAGCGGCTTTGGTGTCGTGTACACCCGGGCTGTCCATGAGTGCGCCGAAGTGTGCGCCGTGGCGCTCGATAGCCGCCGAGATGTTGTGTCCATACTGATTAAGCAGCGGCGTGAACCCGCTAGCCCAGTCACGACCGATACCGCCGTAGGTTTGCGGCTTGGTATGCATAGCTTCAAGCGTGCGTTGGAACCAGCCGATCACGGCATCAAGGTCTTTTGGCACAAGCTTCATATGTTTCAGTATTTCGGCGACAACCGGTGAGGTTTGCAGTAGTACGGCGGCAAGATGGCCGACTTCTACCGTGCGGCTGTCAGAACTGTCGGCCAGTTGCGTAGCTGCCTCGAATATCGATTGTAGTGCGGCTGTATCTTCGCTGAAGCAGCCCTGCAGCTGGTCGGCCTGGATGAACAAGTGATTGGTGATAAAAAGCGTTTGGCCATCAGTATGGATAGCGTCCCATAGGGTGCTCGGCGAATAGTCGGTGCCGGGTTTGAGCAGTACAAGGCAGGCGGTGCTTAGGCGGCCCATCAGACTGTTATTGGCGGGCGGTACGCTGCGCAGATCCTGACGCCACCAGACAGCCGGCATGAGCAGAAGTATGCCGATGCCGCCCAGGCTATACCCTAAGCGGATACTTGAAATTACCAGACCCGCCCCGGTGGCAATGCACAACATAGCTGCGCCGAGTAATGTCGCGTAGCCGGCCGTGCCGATTTTGGCTCCCAGACGTGCTTTATGAGCCCGCGGCGAATTGAGGTCGAGCATGCGGTCCACTTAAATAAGCCCCCAAACCAGCAACGCGATGCCGAGCAGTGGCACGAGCGGCCACACGACTATTTCCAGCAGGCCGGCCAGGCATAGTCCCACGAATGAGACCGCAGCTGCCAGTAGTACGAATAAACGTATCACGAATCCCACGCAGCGGCTGATGAAGTTATCCCCGAACGCCCGCAATTTGCCGTCCAGTCCGGCACCCGGATAGGTAATGACCCGTTTCCACGGCGCAAACAAGGTGCGCAGCAAGGTATCGATGGAAAACGCCTCTGCCAGTCCGTCCAGGCGCCGCCGGGTGGCGCTTAAAATCCCTTTCCAACCGCTACCATACCACCAGCTCAAGAGGTCAAGCATAAACATATCCTCTGTATTGTAGCATCAACCACAGACCACCCTATATGTATCCCCTATACTGTTTGGCATGAACGAAGCAATGCCGGCCGACATTGGTACTCACGGTGAAAGAGCGAGGGTGATTGAGTGGCTGCTGGCGCCGGGTAAGAGTGTGGTGGACGCAAATAAGTATTGGGCCGCGCATCCAGATTTACCCACGCTTGATAATGGCTGGGAGCTTACGCAGTACGAAGGTATAGTTATTAGCGCTGAACAAAAGCATGTTGTTCCATCAGGGCCGTATACAAGAGCGTTGCATGTAAGGCAGATTCCGGTTGTGGTGCCTGAAGGCCATGACGCTGTTCATCTTGCTGATTATGTGCAAATGATGCGAGATTCCTTTTTTGCAGACGCGCTGTATCATGCCGTAGATACTGCGTACGCAGCCGACCTGGCGGAAGCACAAGAAAGAGGGCTTAGGGCAGAGATGTTACGTTGGGAGTCAGGCGAATCGCTGGGTGGTGTTGGAGAGCATAGCAAGTACATCATCGGGTTATGGGGTACGTTGACTAACGGTATGCATGGTGCTGCGCGTGGTCGTAGCTACAATGCTAGTGGTAGTGGGCTGGATGTGTCGCTTGAGGCGATAAGTGCTACACGAGATTTAGGCGTGCTGGTGCGCTGCGGTGCTCCAGAAGGTATGTCTGATACTGAGTGTGCAGCTCAAACGGAGCGCTTGAGAGAAAAGTTTATGCTACCTGAGTTGCCCGTTCGATCAGTCTAAAAATTATGGCGGAGGGAGAGGGATTTGAACCCTCGATACCCTTGCGGGTAAACCGCCTTTCCAAGGCGGCGCCATAGGCCACTAGGCGACCCCTCCACTGTCGGAGATGCTCATTTTATGGTTTTCTCCACGCACGGGTAAAGTCAAATAGATTTTATCCGGCTCTCTCCCAGCTTTGTATCAGCCGGGCTTCTCAAGAGCATTTGCAATTATAGCGTAAAATGTCGTGAAAAACACCTTAAAAACAGGTTGCGGATAGATACGGCAGCAGCTTACACTAAGAAACAGGCTCCAACAAATGTTACGGAGGGTATACAAACATTGCCTCTCATAGAACTCAAGGACGTTAGCAAACTATACGGCTTCGGCGATGCCACCAGCGTAGCGCTCGACGAGGTTAATTTGACGATTGAACAGGGCGAATGCGTGGCTGTAATGGGGCCATCCGGTAGCGGTAAGAGTACGCTTATGAATATCATCGGTCTGCTTGACCGGCCGACCCACGGCGACTACAGCTTGAGTGGCCGGCATGTCAGCCAGCTGGCCACCAACCAGCGGGCCCGGATGCGGCGGGACCGCATCGGATTTATCTTTCAATCGTTCAATTTGTTGCCGCGTCTGACGGCAATTGATAACGTCGCCCTGCCGCTGTTATATAAGGGTATGTCGCCAGCCAAACGTCTGCGCAAGGCCTGGGACATGCTGGAGCGGGTGGGCTTAGGCGATCACGTGTTCTATTACCCACGTCAGCTGTCCGGCGGTCAGACGCAGAGCGTGGCGATTGCTCGGGCGTTGGTGAACAGTCCGCAGCTCATCATCGCCGACGAACCGACGGGCAACTTGGATAGTAACAGTTCGCGGTTGGTCATGGAGCTGCTTTCTGAAATCCACAAGACCGGCAACACGGTTCTATTCGTGACGCACAATCCCGAGCTTACCCGTTACGCGACGCGCGTAGTGTATATGCAGGACGGTTCCGTCCGATATGACGAGCAGACCAAGCTTGGCGAGGTCGGACGTTACGCCCGCCAGGTGATGTATGCTGTACCGGAAACGACCGAAGATGATGACTTTGCCGGCGTGTCAGCCATTATGCCGGTACTCGATAAACGCGCCTCGGCTGGCGCGGCCATAAAAGCCAAGTTGCCCCGTCGCCGCAAAAAAGCTCCTGCCAAAAAGGCGGCCCGTAAATGATCAGCCTGCGCAACGATAACTTCCGGTTGGCCTGGCAAAGCCTGCGAGCTGCCTGGGCCCGCAGCGCGCTGACCATGTTCGGGATCATTATTGGCGTGATGGCGGTAGTCCTAATGGTGTGCATAGGCCAGGGTGTAAAGCAGCAGGTCGCCGGACAGCTCGGCCGCTACGGTAAAAACGTGCTTACGGTGTCGTCCGGAGCCGGTAGTGGCTCGGGACTGAGTACGTTTACGGGCTTGTCGGGGGCCAGTAGTACGCTGTTGATGCAGAACGATCTGAATACTGTACGAAATACTCCGGGCGTGGCTGAGGCGGTTCCGCTGGCGGTGGCCAGCGGCAGTATGCAAGGTGACCATACGGTGACATCGCCGTTCATTGTGGCGACGAATGCGCAGTTCCCGGACATCATCAACCAATCCTTCTCGGCGGGCGGCTTTTTTGATGGCGAAGATGACAGTAAGACCGTGGTGCTTGGTGCGACCATTGCCCAGGAACTGTTCGACAACAACGCGCCGCTCGGTCAGGGGCTGATCTGGCGCGGCCAGCGGTTTCTGGTGGCCGGAGTGTACAACTATTTTAACGCTCCGCCGTTTTCGGTTGAGGCGAACTTCGATAACGCGGTGTTCGTGCCCTACTCCACAGCGCGACAAATAAGCGGTGATTCTCTAGCGATCTATGAGATTCTGGCGCGTAGCAAGACAGTCGGTGATGCGCCGCAGGTCGTCACGGCAGTGCACTCGGCACTTGTGGCGTCGCATGGCGGCGCTAACGACGTGACGGTCGCGAGAGCCTCTGACGGCAATAGTGCGCCAGACCAGACCATACATTTGCTGACGCTGCTGGTGAGCGGTGCGGCTATTATCGCGCTGGTTGTCGGCGGCGTGGGTATCATGGACGTTATGCTGGTGAGCGTTACGGAACGCATGCACGAAATCGGCATCCGCAAGGCCATCGGCGCCACCAATCAGCAGATTATGCGTCAGTTTGTCGCCGAAGCATTTGTGCTGAGCACCTTCGGGGCCTTTTTAGGCGTGGTGTTCTCTATCGCTGGCGTGGGGCTGCTTCGCGCTTACACTACACTGCAAGCGGTGTTGGTGTGGCAGATTATGGTCATTGCGCCGCTCATTGCTATATTCATTGGTGTGTTTTTCGGCAGCATGCCCGCGCTTAAGGCGGCCCGTAAAGACCCCATCGAAGCGCTACGTCACGAATAGCTTGCATATAGTCATTATTCATGATATAATATAAAATTGCCTGTTAGGCCTTTTTTATATTTCTGTACTCATGAATAACGAAATAGCCCCTGTTGCTAGCGCTGATGCTATATCTCGACGAGTCCTTTCGCTAGGGAGAGGCGTCCCTGAAGAGATTATGCTAATCGGCGCTGCCGCTGTCTATGCTGCATTGCCAGGCGCTCCTCAGCCTAGTCGCATTGAGCTGTTGGCCACTACACCTGGTGTGTTCGAACATGTAAACGAGCAACCAGGCATGCGGCGTACGCGCTCCGCTGATGGGGATCCGAGGCTTACCGGCAACGGCCTTGACGTTATAACACGATGGCCGTCATATGCGCCCGGAGCAACGGCGATTGAACGCAAATGGGAAGACAAGCGAGGTGTCAAATACGCTGGCCTTCCCGACTTGTACGCGTCTGGACAGGAGGATAACAATGCGCGTCGTAGGCGGAAAGACGGAGACTACACGGCGTTTATCCGCCATACCCTGCAGAGCCCGGATAGCCGCTTGCTGCCGGGGCGCGTGATGCAGAGTGAGATGAAACTGCTGCTTGCCCACTTGCCTGAACACCTACTCGTCAATCCGAAGATCATTCGGCTTATAACAGAAAATATATACACGGACTTTACGCTGTATGGCGATCCACGGATCGGCCGTGCGAACCAGATTATTGGTACATTGGAGAGGGCGAGGTACCGCGTGCCTGCTCTGTATCACAACGGGTTTTGGTTGCTGTATGAGCTGGGTGCTATGGCCCAACGGATGTCACGCGCCGGTTTTAGTATAACGGAACAGCAAGATGGACTTATTGCCCATAGTGCCGCCGACAACGTGTACGGCAACGGACGCTTTACTAATAACCCTAATGCGTACGACGAATACCTGTCCGCCGTACGGTTAGAAGCACGCGCGCGACGCCTTGGGCTTGGTCGGTCGCGTATTGGACAGCTTCATACTAACGTCGTAGCAACCGAAATCGCAGAAGGTAGGGTATGGCAGCGAGGACGTAATATGCTCGGGCGGGTAGAGCGCGAAGTTGCTGGCCGCGATTTGCATATACTTTCGGAACCGGCGGCGCTCAAGTCAATCTGGGGTTTGGTCTTCGAGGACGGATTCTCGGCGCGGTTTGACAAACGGCGGACGTTAGGCCGGGTTGCGGTGGTCGGAAAGTTCTGGGTTACCAGCGTGGACGAAGCAGTACGGCTATTTGGTGACAAGCTGGACGTACGTGTACCGGGCAGCGATCAGACCCCCCGCGAATATATAGGTAACCGTCTGATCGGCAATGCTTGGTTCCAGGAAAATTACCAGCAGCCGGACGGTTACCCTACTCACAATATGATTCGTCATCTGCACGCAGAGCAACAAATATGGCTGGGCCGTGCCTTGCTTGCCGGCCGCATAACGCTTGCAGATGCGCACGAAAAAGTCGAGGGACACACACAGATGATGCAGAATATGTTCGGTACTGTCGCTTAGCTTGGCAGGAGCGCCCAAATAGCAGCCAGGCCCGCGGCGGCCATAGCGCCCGTGGTCAGCCAGCCGACCAGCTGGCTCAAGGGGCCGGTGGCCCATTTGCCCATCACCTTTTTGCTGCTGCTGATGCGCAAGATCAGCACCATGATTACGGGTGCTACGATGCCGTTTATCATGGCCGCGTAAATCAATGCTTTGATGGGATCGATGCCGAGCAGGTTGATTCCGAACCCTATAAGTATAGAGATTATGATGATGCCGTAAAACGCGCTGGCTTGCCCCAGTTTGCGGTACAGCCCCTCGCGCCAACGGAAACTCTCAGCCACGATGTAGCTGGACGATCCAGCCAGCACCGGTATGGCCAGGATGCCCGAACCGACGATGCCGACGGCGAACAGCCAGTAAGTGGCGTTGCCGGCAAACGGCCGCAGCGCCTCGGCCGCCTGTGTAGCGCTGGTGATATTTGTGACGCCGTTCACGAATAGTACCCCGCCGCAAGCCGCGATGATAAAGAACATGATCATTTCGCTAAAAAACATCCCTGACCAGACATCGATGCGCATATTGCGGATCTGCTTGCGGCCGGTCGTGGCCTGTCGCAGCTTGATAGTCTTTTTGCCATGCAGAATTTCTTCCTCGACCTCTTGGGACGTCTGCCAGAAAAACAGATACGGCGAAATGGTCGTGCCCATGATGGCACATAAGATCACAAAGTCCTGCTTGTTAAACCGTAGTTGCGGTTTGAGCGAATGCGCCAGTACATCGTGCCAGTTCAAGTGTGCCATGGCGGCCGAAACGATGTACGCTACCAGCACGAACGCCAGATATTTGAGATATTTGGCATATTTGGCATATGGTACAAAAATCTGTAGCGCAATGGTGAAGATGGAAAAGCCGAGCACGAGCCCGCAAAAGCTTAAGGATGGTCTGATCAGTTGCGTTGCTTTGGCCATGGCCCCAAGGTCGGCGCCGATGTTAATGGCATTGGTTGTAAACAGCAGGAGTGCACAAACGCGTAGCACCCGCATCGAAAAGTGTTTGCGGATGTTGGCGGCTAACCCCTCCCCTGTCACCAGGCCGATGCGGGCGCACATTGCCTCCAGGTTGGCATCCAGCGGATAGAGCCAAGCGGCCAACCACAAGAAATGGAAGCCGTAGTGTGCCCCCGTCTGGCTGTACGTGGCGATTCCTGACGGATCCTGCCCTGCCGCCCCGGTGACTAGTCCCGGTCCGAGCGTGTTCCAGTACTGCCGGGTGCCCTTGGCCACCTTGCCACGTTGAATGGTCCGCCGGGCCTTTTTGCTAGCCTTAACCGTGCGGTCGAGCAGGACCGCCGGTGCTTCGGCGGTCCTCGTTATGACCACGTCAGCAAGGGGCTTTGTTAGTTTTTGTGTTGCCATGTGTTAGCTAGAAACTACTAGAGTTTATTGTAGCAAAAACCACAGTTTTCAAACAGACTTCAAGTCTGCATTAAGAAGCGACTCGCTTAATCCGGTTAGCCCGGGTTATCGGCTTCAAAATCCGCAGCTAGCGACTGAGCATTGTGCGCGACGATATGCGCGAGGCTGTACCAAGCAGCGCTTCCCTCAAACCACGTTGTACGTGAAGGCCGACCCTGTAGACGTGCCAACTCTTTTGCTCTGCTGATGCATGTAGTACGAACAATGCCTCGTAAAAAGTCTGATTCCTGCAGCTCGAGGTAGACGTGTGTGTATACGGCTTCATTATGTAGGCGTAACACTTCGGGGGAGGCAGTATCCAGTAGCCCTATGCCTACCTCGTCGATCATGTCAAAGAAAGCTGGCGTAGATTGCCAGAGTATCGGTGGTCTGCCACTCCGTACGGTCGTACGGTCCCGTCCATGTTCGTTAGTCCAGGACCCTGGCTGGATCCATCCCCTGCCGCGTAACCGCTTAATGGTAGGGTCTGTTGTCGTGTTGGACACGCCTAGAACTTCTCCCAACTGTCCTCGACTCCATGACTCACCTACGTGAACTTCTCCGCTACTCGCCATGGCTGCCATAGCCAGTGCTTCATAGTCGCCTGGCGACCCTTCTCTTACTAGTTCTGGAGCGGCATTAAACATATGAGGTCCTGGCTTACAAATGCTGGCCGAAGTAGTACCAGAAATGGTACAGCGTATAGGCGGTAAGTACGAGGAACCAAGTGACAAGGACGTCGAGGTGGTGACGCAGGCAGAAGTCTGTAGCCCGGGCCAACCATGATGGGGTTTTGATGTGCTCCTGCTGCAAGTTGTGTAGGCTGACGTACCAGAACAGTACATACATAGCGACGTCGGTGGCCAGGCAGAATGGGCACAAGGCGTGGATCTGAAAGAGCGCTACCCAGAACATCCAGAGCGCAAAAAATATGCCCGCGGTTGCACCGAGTTGGAGCCCCTGCCAGAACCACCGCTTGAACTTGGCTCCTGCCAGTATGGAGACGCCGATGGTAATAACTACCGGGAACACCAATAAACCGAATATAGGTCCGGGTATGTGGCCGATTTCACCCTTGCCGCTGGTGATAACGCTGCCGCAACTGATGAGCGGATTAAGGTTGCAGGCGGGTTGATACGTCGGGTTCTTCCAGATTTGTACTTGGTCGTAGGCCAGGACGAGCGAAGCGATGAGCCCGACTATGCCGCAGGCAATCAGCAGCCACGGCATGACAGCGTTGAGCCGTGCGAGCGGCGCGGGTTTAACTGTCTTCGCGGCCTGTCCCCCTGGTTTTTTAACGGTCGTTGCCATAAAATCTCTCCCTTGTCCTAGTCGCTACAGGCACCGGTACTGTATGTGGTATTCGATTGCTCGCCCGTGGCCAGCTCGCCTGCCACCTGATGCCCGGTCAGAGCGTATCCGACATCATTGTACGAGGTGGAGGTGGCGAAGACAATGCCCAGTACGCTCCCGTCACTCCCCACGACCGGACCGCCGGAATTGCCGGGGATGATGTGGGCTTTCAGGGAGTACACATCACGTTCCGTGTTGCCCTGGCCGTAGATGTTGCGGCCTAGCGCTGTAAAGTGCTCCATGACGGCCGCCGGCTGCGCGTTGAAGCTGCCGCCACCGGGGAATCCGAGGACGACACCGGTGGTGCCGGTAGGTTGCTCGCTGTCGTTAATTTTGAGTGGTGTCCCGTGCAGATCGTTGACCTTCAGTACGGCCAGGTCGACATTCGGGTCGAACCAGATAACGTGCGTGTTGTGCAGTGCACCACTCTCGTCGATGACTTTCGGGCTCATTACGCCGGCTACCACATGCGCGTTGGTAGCGATCTCCCCGGGCGCCACGATAAAGCCGCTGCCTTCCACAATGCCGCCGCAGCCGCTGCCTTCCACCTTGACCACCGACGATTCGGCGGTGTGTACTACCGCGTTGAATGACCCGAGCTCCGGCAGGCTGACCTGCGTATTCGGGCTAGGTTCCAGGCCGCTGAATACCTGCGGAAAACCGTTGGGGTCGATGAGTTTGTTCAGAGAACTGAGGATCGATGTAGCCGGGGGTAACTGGGTGTTGAGTGCGCTTAAGATTCGTGAGTTTTTGAGCGTCTGCTGGAAGTTGCTGGCAGGGCCCAGCACCAGGATGGACGCGATCAGCCAGGCACCGAGGAGGGTCGTGGCGACCGCCATTACCGAACCAAGCGCGCCGTCGAAGCTGTCGAGCGAATGGTTGCGCGTGATCTTACGTTTGGCGTTGCGCCCGAGCATCTCACCAATGGTCATGCAGATGAGACCACCGCTCAAGGCGGCTATCAGGCCGGTTAGAGCTTTGGCGGACAAGCTCTGCTCGTGGTTCATGATGATGCTGCCGATCCACGATCCGGCCACTAGCCCGATGATGAACCCGATCGTCGAGCCAGCCTGTCTAACCAATCCCAAACTGTAGCCCCGTATCAGCGAACTAATGACAAATATAATGATTAGGATATCGATTAGATTCATGACGGACTTTACGGAGCTCCGCGGATGATACCTACCAGCAGCATAAATACGCCGAAACTGATGCAGTAGACGCCGAACGGCCGGAGCGACCGGCTGCGGAAATACTTATCCAGATATCGTACCGACAGATAGGCGGCGATGCCAGCCAGCAAGCTACCGACCAGGATCTGGCCTCCATACTTCCCGGCATGGGCCAGTACGTCAGGTAATTTGTAGAGTCCGGCGAGCAAGATTAGCGGCGTGGCCAGCAGGAATGAAAAGCGGGCGGCGTCCTGATGGTCCAGGCCACTCCGTAAGCCTGCTAACATCGTAATACCGGAGCGCGAGAGTCCTGCGATAAAGGCAAAGACCTGGGCGAAGCCGATCAGCGCGGCACGCTCAATAGTCAGGTGGTCGCTAACAACGCGGGTCGTTTTGGCAACGGCCAGCTCGTCTGTGCCGGCTCCGCGCTGGCGCGGGCGGTCAAGCTCGGCTTTTGTTAGCAGCTTGTCGCCCCTGATCAGTAGGATACCGTTCAGGATTATGAATATGATGGCAAAAAAGGCTGTGCCGAAGAGCACACGCAGCTTGTGATCAAACAGCAGACCCATGAGCCCGCCCGGTATGGTGGCGGCTATGAGTAGCCAGGCTAGTTTGGCATCGCCGTCATTGCCGATGTGCACGGTACGTTTATTAAGGTCAAGGCTGCGGAAAAAACCTCTTACGATACGCGCCCACTGTGCCCGGTAAAAGATGATCAGCGCCAGTGCGGTCGCGACGTGCATCATCACCAGCAGGTTCAAAAGTGTGGAACTGCCCGACTTGGCCTGAGCGCTTAAATTAGTCCAGTTAAAGAGGTTAACGATGAGTACGGCATGCCCTAGACTGGAGACCGGAAACAGCTCGGTTACTCCCTGTACCAGTCCAAGGATTATTGCCTGCAAATATGTCAGCATCTGCTATCTAGTTTAGCATGTGCCGGACTGGTCGTGGGGTCTGCGGCCCGGCCTGTTTTATAAATTACTTCAGCTTCTGCTGGGGCTGGTTGGTATACTGGGAGAGTAATGAGAACGGGAATTCCGGGCGTTAGCAGGCATGTAGCCCGGTTTTTGGCTAGTCGGACATTCTGGCGTGTAACCTTCGTCCTTTTTGTGTTGCAGGCGGTCTGGTTGGCCTGTAGCGCGGCCTATCCGATGGCGTTCGACGAGCAGTACCATTTTGGCCTGATCCAGCTGCATGCTCACCAGTGGCTGCCGTTTTTGACATCGCAGCCGCCCACCGGTACTTACGGGCCAGCGTTACGTGATCCCTCGTATCTGTATCACTGGCTTATGAGCCTCCCGTACCGCGGTATTTCGCTGTTTACGCACGACCAGACCATCCAGATAATTGTGCTACGACTGATCAACGTGGTGCTGTTTGCTTATGCGCTGGTGCTGTACCGGCGGTTGCTGCGGCGTTTGGGTTTGGGCCCGGCGCCGACAAATGCGGCGCTGCTGGTATTTACGCTGATCCCGGTCGTGCCGTTTCTGGCGGCGACTATTAACTACGACAACTTGCTGATGGTGGCGGTACCTTGGGCGATACTTCTGACGCTCGACGTTGTGGCATGCTTTAGCGCGGGTCGAGTGCCACTCGCGCGTTTTGCCCTGCTCGCCTGTGTGCTACTGCTCGGCGGCTTGGTCAAATATCCGTTTCTGCCGGTTCTCGCGGTGACAGGGCTGTTCCTGATCTGGCAGATGTGGCGGCAAAAGCTTTTTGTACGTAAGATTTGGCAGGCGGCTTGGCGGGTGGTACGTGCTCGGGCCGCTTGGCAGCAGGCGCTGCTGGTTGTGCTGCTGGTGGGTTCATTTGGACTGTTTGCGGAGCGGTATGCTGTAAATCTGGTGCGCTATCATGACCCTGTTCCTAAATGCACGCAAGTCGTCAGTCAGGATGTATGCCTGGAGTACGGCCCGTGGGCGCGGAATTATACGCTTGTGAGCGAAAAACAGTCCGGCTGGCGCCCGGACGTTATAACGTATACCGGCTCATGGCTGTACGGCATGTGGTACCGGCTGTTTTTCGCTATCGGGCCGCAGCCGACGTATGACACCCAACCACCCTTGATTATCATCGGCCGCTTGAGTATCGGTCTGGCGGTCTTACTGGGGCTTGGCATAGTGCTGAGGTGGCGACAGTTGTTTAGCGGACACCCGGAACGGGTGCTACTACTGTTGATTATGCTTGGCTACGGTATTGCTTTGTTTGCGGATGACTATGGTGATTACGTGCGTACGGCGGCTCCGGTGGCAATAAATGGGCGCTACTGGATTCCGTTCCTGCCACTGCTGTTCGCGCTCGGCGGATTGGCCTGGACAGATATTTTAAGGCGGACACCGGAAATCAAGGTTGGCGTAGCTGGTTTGGTGTTGTCGGTGTTTTTGCTGCAGGGCGGTGGCGCGATGAGCTATATCATCCGCTCGAACGATAGCTGGTACTGGCCCAACACCACGGTCCGGCGGGTCAACGGTGATATCCGCAGCGTAGCCTCGCCGCTCATTTTCGGTAAAGACCTGCCTCGTCCGCCTAGTGCTTAGAGGTCAGCACGTGCCGTTTGACGAGCTCCAGCTCGTCTTCGGCGAGCGATCGGTTGATGCGGGTCAGGTCGGCTATGACACCGAGCGTGAAGCTGATAAACGACGCAATCAACAGCACCGACCCGACTAGCAGCGACTGCAGGTGGTGAGTGCCAAACACGTAGCGCGACTTCAGGGTGATCGCCAGCCATACGAAGTGGCCGAACGGTATCAGTCCGAGCAACAGGAAAAAGAAACCGAGCGACAGAAACAGTACAAGCGGCCGGTACATAATGAATGCCCGCAAAATCGCCGTACCACTTTTAAAGACGTGCTCGAAGTTGTTGCGGAATAAGCGTGACTCGCGCGTTTTGGGATTGACGGTGATGGGGACGGTGGCAATGGCCAGATTTTTCGTGCCGGCTTGGATCAGCGTTTCCATGGCGTAGCTGAAGCGTGTAACGATGTTGAGCTTAAGTGCCGCCTCACGGCTATAGGCGCGAAACCCGCTTGGGGCATCAGGGACTTTCGTACCGGCGGCCAGGTTCAGTACCCAGGTCCCCACCCGCTGAAACAGCTTCTTGCCGGGAGAAAAATGCTCGATAGTCTGGACTTGCCGGTCGGCGATGACAAGTTCCGCCCTACCCTCAAGGATGGGTTGCACGAGGTCAGAGATGGCGGCGCCCGGGTACTGGTTATCGCCGTCGGTGTTGACGATAATGTCGGCGCCATGCTCAAGGCAATACCACATACCGTCGCGGAAGGCCTGAGCCAGGCCACGGCAGCCGACATGGTTCACGAAATGCTTTACGCCCAACTTCTTGGCAACCTCTACCGTACGGTCAGTAGAGCCGTTATTGATAACTAGTACTTCAATGCTGTCAATGCCGGGGATTCTGTGCGGGATATCCCGTAAAACCAGCGGCAGTGTCTCTTCCTCATTCAGACACGGAATCTGGACGAACAACTTCATACGTTATATAAATTATACCATTAGATAAGAGTAGCTGCGTCTTAATAAAACCCAAGTTTCCTTGGGTTTTATTAAGACTGCTATAGCATATCGCACAAAGCTGCAGATATACTAAACGATTAACGCCGTGGCTCGAGCGGACGTGCTTCGCTTACCACAATGCTACGGCCCTGTACATCCGTGCCGTTGAGCTTGTCGATGGCGGCTTTGGCGGCATCATCATCTTCAAACTCGACGAAGCCGAAGCCCTTGCTGCGGCCGGTTTCGCGGTCCATGATGACCTTAGCCGATACCACCGTTCCGAAATCGTTAAATAATGTTGCGAGCCCCTGATCGTCCACTGCCCACGGCAGTGAGCCGACAAATAATTTTGTTGCCATGCTGGCCAACTTCCTTTATTGCGGTTGCGAGGGTTAATGCTTCCTCTTTTGACTTTGGAGAGGAAGCCTTAGCTGCGCACGTCGAACCGTTCTTTTACTTAAAATAGTCGCTAGATTCCCCGACCCGGTCTGACCGGTACGCGTACGCCTTCTAGATTGTCGCATAATACCACGCTAGTCAATACAAAACAAACGAATAGTTTACTGTCTGATCCCTAAACTTCAGTTAGGGGTGCTCGGCGGTGCAAGCACAAAGGTATAATTTACGACAGTATATATCGACTATCCCTGTTACATGAACACTCGTTGTTGGCGCTGTGAGATATTTCGCAGGCGGCTTGCAGTCTGTTGGTTTAAGCTTAAGGTAATCGGTTCGGGACTCTCACCCGAGGCCGGAAGCAAGCTAATCAGTTCATAGAGGAGATGGCTCACCTATATGAAAAGAGTTCACATCATCACCAAACCAACTACTGTAGAGGACCTGGCGGACTTTGACGCTGATGCGTACGAAAGCGCCTGGCAACTCAAGGCCGAGCGGCTGGAAACCCGGCGTCTGCGTAAGTTCAAACGTCAGCTTGCTTAAAGCCTTTCGACTGCAACACTGACCAAAAGTTCCATTTCGCAATCTAAAAACTCCCCGGCAAGGGGAGTTTTTAGGATTTACTGCCGTTGTCCAGCTTGGCGTGCAGTTCTTTTATAAGCTGCAGTTGTTCTTCGTTGATCTTCATAAGCAGCTCGATTTCCTTCTTGGCCTGGACATTGGTCTGGTAATCGTGTTCGGCCATCGCCGCGGCTATAGCGTCCTGGCGCTTGGCGGCGATGAGCAGGATGGCACCTTGCAGCGCGGCCAGCATACTCAGGAATAGGTTGAGCAAAATGTAGGGATATTTGTCCCAGTGGTGAAAGCCCTGGGCGGTATTTAAGTACGCCCACACTGCTAGAAAGAATATAAAGGTGATTACAAACGCCCAGCTGCCCATGCCATTGCGCATCCCGTCGGCCGCTCTGTCACCGACGGTCAGTTCCCCTTTGACCTTTTTGTGCCAGTTATATATGACCATAAGCGGAGTATAGCACAATGTTACGTACTAATCTGAGAATGCTTGTGGTATAACAAGAAGTAGATTCTTTTGGAGTCGGATTTTGACTCTGCAAAGAGAATCGTCCTCGGTTTGCCTGTCTCGAACCCGGTGGCTATAATCCGTACAATGGACGACATTCAAAGCAGCGTTATCAATGCAGGGCTAGAAGACATATTTAAGAAATTGCCGCCATCACATCAGAAAGAATACATAAAATGGATTGAAGAAGCTAAGAAGCCTGAAACGCGCAGCAAAAGGATACAAAAAATGCTAGAGATGTTGCAACAAAAGGTCCACTAGCCCAAGTGCCTGGTGGACCATTACTCAAATTTGTACTATGTATAGTTTGGGCTTGACGTGTCGGCGTTGAACTGGGGTCGGTCAAGCGGGCACAGTGGGAGTAAGTACTACCGTACTCCCACTGTGACACGTTGCAGTACCTCTAGACGCTTACTACACCGCGCATACCGGCAATGCCAAGTGCGTAGAGCGCGGCCGGCTGGGGCGCATGGAGCCGGGCTGACTCATCGCTCATTAGGTCCCGCTCGAGTTGCTCGATGGGGTACCATCGGGCGCCTTGTACCTCGCTCTCCTGCAGCCGCAGGTCAGCCAGTGATAGCCCTGGCTCGTAGGCGACAAAGTTATCGCCTACGATATTGTGTGGATGCTCCCAACCGGGAAACATAAGTCGCGTTGCCACTAAGCCGATACGTCTGAAATGCTGTGGTGGCCGCCTTAGACCAAGCTCTTCGTGGGTTTCGCGTACGGCAGCGTCAAGGTATGATTCGCCGGCACTCACATGACCACCGACCGAGATGTCCCATTTGCCTGGCATGATCGATTTATCCGAATTCCGCTGCTGTTGCAGCAGGTCGTGTCCGTTGGTAATCCAGACGTGGACGTCACGGTGGCGTACTCCTTGTGTGTGGATCGTTCTTTTGTCGAGTGTCTGACCTGTTGGCTCGCCCCACTCATTTACAACGTCTAATAGTTCACTGCTTGCCTGCGGCGTAATGTGTTCACTCATATATTCCAACTCCTTATGTTGCTAGTTGGAAGCGCTTCCGTGTGTACGATATCGCGCGAAGCTCTGTGAATATAGACAGGACGATTTGTGTCAAGACATTTTGACAATTCATGATTAAGGAAGGTAAGATGCAAAAATGCATTATATCCAGCGTAAGATTCTCCGGCGGCTTATGTATGCACCGTCACTGAACTATGCCAAAATGCGGCCGCCAGGAGTGGAAAGCAATCATTTTGCTTATCACTTGGATCAGCTCATGCGCGAGAAGCTTATCGTAAAAGACGGGCGCGACTACTCACTAACGGAGAAAGGCTTGATGTTCGTTGACCGCGCAAGCCACGAAGCCATGAGACCGCGCCAGCAGCCTCATATTGTGACTTCGCTGTATATTACAAACGACCAAGGCCAAATGGCGTTGTATGAGCACCTCTTTCAGCCGTACCTTAACCTCTTTGGGCCGCTGCAAGGCAGAATTCATGATGCGGAACACATCGCTGAGGCTGCAGATCGGGAGTTATTTGAAAAGTCGGGGTTAAGCGGTGTATCGCTCACTCACCGGGGCATGGTATATATCCGCGCCGTAAAGGCCGGCGTAGAGGTGAGTAAAATCTTGGCCCACATATTCAGCGGCACAACAACCGGTAGGCCGGAACTAGCAACATTGCGGGATGGTATAGCGGTATGGAAAGATCCGGCACAGTTAACCAAAGACCAATGCATGCCCGGCTTCGTAGAGGTACGGGAGCTGCTCGTCACTCATACCGATGACTTATTTTTCGCCGAAATCGAAACGTCGATGGTATAACAAAGCATCTTCATAACTTTACGTATAGTTGCTCTTCTCGGTAGTATCATCGCGAGACAAGAACCCACAAGCCTCAATGCTTACCAGATTAACCTCAAGTTTTTATCATAGTGATCCGCGAGTATAAACATACGACAGATATGCCCCTAGGGTGTCCAACCGCAATACTTGATGCCATGGGATGCACCTAGTGCCGAACCTAGAAAATAATCTAAAAATGTACCATAACATATAATGTTCATCGGTACCACGGAGAATGGAGCACCTTCATGGAAATGGTAGTGTACGGCATCATCCTGACCATCTTGGCAATACTTGCAGGTATTGTCATCGCGGGCGCCATCCCGTTTAATGCCAAGGTAGTTCTGGGCGGAGTGGCTATAACCGTGCATGGCATTTTATCGCCTACGCAGTAAGGCACTACTACATCGGTACGCAATCGTACCAGCTCTTCCCCGTATTTGTGACCCTGGGCGCCGTAATCTCGTTCGCAGGCGTTCTCATAGGGTGCAGGCTCATTAGCCGCCTCACTACTGAAGGAGAAGTGGTCGAAAGCCGCCCGTAACGATGAATGAAGAAAGCCCTGGCTAGAAAGCGGGCTCGGCGCAATAGCGCTACAGAGCAAACCAGGCAAGCCGTTTGGGCGGATGAGAAAAATGGATGATCGGTGGTGTGCCATCAATTATATTCTTAATTATTTCTCTCTTACTCCAAACGGCTTTCGGGCATACTACATATCCTTGAGATTAAATCCACTTTCTCATGCGCTACGCGTATCTCAAAATACTTTGTATAATGCGACGCGCAACGCGGGGTGGAGTAGCCTGGTAGCTCGCCTGCGAAACAGGGCCCCCTAGAGGTCACAGGTTTAAATCCTGTCCCTGCGACTCGAATGTGCTACAGGCACATCCGTATGACTTGTTTCGTGAAAGGGTTTTCAGCCTATAATCACCGATGTAAACTTATCCGCGAGCCGTTGCCTGTGAGGTGACGCCTATGATTAGGTTACCTGTCTACTATGCCCCTTTGGGGCCAGACATGCGGGCACTCCCGATTAACCATGTCTGGCCCCGCCAGGGTCCAATACTGCTCTCCAGCGAGTTGAGGCTGACCATTTTCGGTCTTACTCCTCCCTATGCCCCGCTTGCTGAACCTCTTTGTCATTGCCCTTTTGGTTTTCAATAAAGTGGGCTTTAGCTGGCCGCGCAATCGCTTGACCTGGCTGCTACCCTTTTACTTCATGCAACGCAACCACGTACATGCTCTCACTCCAGCCCAGGGGTGTATTTTCATTGGGTTGGTCGGTGTGACTGAAATAGAGCTCCGGGATTTTGCCGCCCTGTGTAATGGTCGCGGTCGCCTTGTCCAGATATTTGCGGGCGTTTTTAGTGTCACCGAGTCGTGTGTAACAGATAGCCAGCCATGAAAAGCCGAAACACCACTCTGCTTCTTCACTATAGCCGTCGGAATTTTTGTTGTAGTACTGATCGAACCGATAACGCAGCACGCCCTTATCCTTAGCCAGGTTGTATACCAGATTATCGACAATCTGATGGGCCATGTCAGGGCTGACGACGTTATACGGGTATACGAGCGACAGTAGCGCTAGGTCGGTGAACTTGGTTTCTGACTCGCGCGGCAGCAGTTCGTCCAAGGCCTTTTGGCCGCGGTCGATAGCGTCCTGATCCACGTCCATGGTGCCGGCTTCTTGCCATTTTTTGAGGCCAGCCAGCACTGCGCCAACCGAACTGGCGTGGACTTCCTCATTTTCTTCCCACATGCCGTTGTCGGCGTCGTGCCAATATTCGACGTTGGTAATGTAATAGATAAGCGTCTGAACAGTACGACGGTCGGCACGGCTCCGCAGCATGCTATGACCGTTTAACTCAAACTCGGCTAACTTGTATAGTATGAGGCCGATGGCGTCGTGTTGCTTGTTGCCCCAGTCCTCCCAAAATTCCTCGAGTGTCTCGGGATTGTAGCGGGCGTGGATGTATTGCCAAGTCTCGAACGGCTTGTTAGTGGTCGCCCAGTTAATCTTGTCGATGTGCTTGTCAAAAATGTCGAGCAGCGTGTGGTAAGTTTGAGCTACGATGTCCCACTCGCCGACATATTCAAAGGCCAGTGCCTCATAGGCGTTGTCGCGCAACCAAGCCTTGTCGTAGCCGGTGCTGACCTCGTTATGGCTGGCCCGAAATAGTCCGCCGCGGGTTCGCAAGGCTCGCAGGTTATCAAGGTGCTGGTCGGCACGCGCCTTTTTACTAGGTGCGGTTGGCATTATTCCTGGCCTCCGTGGTGGCTGTGCCGGTAGTCCTCACCGATGTGACGGTCATATGTAAAGCCCAGCAGGCGGTTTAAGATCTGTTCGCTGCCCAGACCGTTGTGGAGCTCGGCGCGGATAACGGCGGCTGCGGCCTCGGTGTGAAATAGCTGTGCCGCCAGCTCAAGATGCTCTTTGACGGTTTCGTCTTGTAGTGTTTTGGCACGCTCCAGTAAGGCCCTTTCGGCGGCCTGCGCTTCGGCGATCGGCGTAGTACAGGCTGTGCATACGCCGTACGCGTCAATCTTTAAGATGTGTCCGCCGTAGTCAAATGTTTCCGCCTTCGGCAGCGTGTTTAAAATGTCATCAATGATGTCCCGGGCGGCCTTCGCCGCGTCCTTAACGTCCGGGTCATCCGAATGTGTTTTTATCATGCTCTTCCCGCCTATAAACGCATTATAACATGAGCGGTTTGGCTGCAAAACCAGACGCTACGTGTATTTGTAGCGGATCATACTGCCACGTGACACCGCAGGGTATACCGTATGAGTTAGTATGGCCCAGCGCGATAACGGTTCTGTCACGTATCATGGCTTTGCTGGTGGTAGCGGGAATGACAGATGGCCATGGAGTGTACGACACCTGGGCGGTGCGCCGATTACGTTAGTGAACCATATAAAAGACCCGACCACGGGAACCCTTACGTGCTGTTATGCAGACGAAACGGGTGCTATTACCGTTCGTTCGATTTGGGTGCCCGCAGGCAGAAGTTCGCCTATGTGGGCTCTGACTGAGAGAGCGGGGCATGATAATTACACTGAGTATTACCAGGCGCAAAGTGGGGACGGTTGGCTTGTACGCAGGCGTGTCCAGGAAGGCACTCGCCATCTGGCGCTGATTGCACTTGCTGGGGAGACACTTTCTGTAGAAGGGCGTGCTGGTGACACTATGCGTATACGGGCGTCACTGGGTGCTGCTACGCTTGTGTTTGCTCTCTCGGGTGAGGTGCCCTTCCGTCCAGAGTACGCAGAGTGGATGAACCTCGATAGGACTGCTGCGGCTTCTGCTGCTAGCGATGTCTAGATGGGTCGTTCTTTGACGCCGATAAGATAGCCGGTGGCGCTTGCTACGAGGTGGATGATCAGCCACATCAGCACAAGTGCCACGTATTGTAACAGGCTGAGCGATACGAATGGGACGCTGGCAATGCATGCCCCGATAATGTAATCGGTCTGGTCAAACGGGAACCAGCCATGACCTGGTGCGATGTTGGCCTGACGCTTAAAAAAGCTTTCAATGGCATCGCCGCCCAGCGCGCCGACAGCAAAGAGCGGGCCGAGTACCAGCGTGGGCAGCTGCGAGTAGTTAACCTGACTTGTCCATGTCTGCAGCCAACCGGAGTGAGCTACCAGTAGCTGTTGCAAATACAATGCTACAGTACCGAAGATTACTCCGGCGGCTAGGCCTCGCCAGGTTTTGTGGCTGCCAAAAATACGTTTGCCGCGGAAGCTTTTGCCGAAGTCCATTGGTGCGTCAAAGCGCTGCAATCGCGGCACGCGGGCGGCGAAAATCGGCATCATGTTGGCAACACCGGCCGGCAGGAAGAACCAGAGTGCAAAGAACAGTTCTTTCAGCATCACCTGCCTGTCCTACCCTGCGTTTGCTGCCGCCAACCTGTTTAGTACCCTGAAGAGCCGGCTGAGCGCTGTAGCAGCTGCCCCGACCGCAATGACGATAACGGCCAGCGGCACGCGGTTGCTGAGCAGCCCGATCAATAGGATAACCATGCGGATTTCAAACGGGAACAGGCCGCCCCGGAAGGCTTTGTTGACCTCATGTCTGCTGGGCGGTAGCTTAGAAACAGCAACATCCCCTGCCGCATTGACATAGCTGGTGAGTAGCGAGCAGCCGCAGGCGGCGATGGCCCACACGGCCAAGTAGGCCCGGCCGGTGCCGGCGATGATCGCCCAGGCGGCACCTGTGTAGAGCAGTACTTCCTTGAAGCGGTCAGTGATGCTATCCAGTAGTGCACCGGTTGCGGTAACGCGTTTTTGCACCCGCGCCAGTTCGCCGTCCAGCGTATCAAACAGCCCAAATACCACTAGGAATAAGGCTGCCCAGTAATTATGTTGCGTGGCAATGAGCCAGGCGATAGGCACATGCATCAACAACCCAAACACGGTGATGCCGTTTGGGGTAATACGGCCGTGGCTTACGGTGTTTAGTAGCCGGGCAAACATCCGCATGATGATTCGTATCACCTGCTTTATGTAATCAATCATGACGCCTGTATTGTATCATCTGCTCGCAGAATGCGGGCTCTCTGGATATCGAAATAGGAGCAGGGGGGTGCTTACTTTGGCTGGACTTTACTTTGTGCTGTGCTGTGATTAGAATGCAGCGTATGGGCCGATTAGGCGACAGATTGCCGGGACTTATAGATGTACACCCCGAACTACGCGATTTCCTATTAGTCTGTGATGACCCTACCGTGACACAGATGACTCAGATTGTCGGTGGCGAGCACATACCGTCAACTCTTCAGCTGCTATCAACAGCTCAGGAGGAGTTGATGAATAGTGGTACGGAACCAGGTCTAGTCACTCCTCGGGCTGAAGCGCGTCTCGCACGTGTAGGGTTGATGACAGCTGAAGCGGCATTACCACACGTAGTCATTTGTGAGGCTGCGGCGTTTAGGCGTGCTGGCCGGGGGCAAGCAGCTTTCGCCAGGGATGTGATTCGGCAAGGTGGTAGTTTACAGGTGGGCGTAGTGGCATCTCTTGACGAAATTGGTGACGGGTGGCCAGTGGCTGCGGGTACTGACAAAGTATTGGAACTCTTCTATCGTAGGCGAGGTGGAGAACCACAAGCTTTTGTAAACGACGGCTACACACCTGTAGCACGAAGAACGGACGCCGCTAAACGGCTGGCTGCGTTTGCAGCCCTCGCGACGCAGCAGGCAAAATACAAGCAAGAAGCGTTAGATCTTATAACCTAAGTAACCGCCTAGTTAGATTGCTAGGTTATTTGAATGCCGTAAAAAAGCTTACGGCTGCAAAAATAACCAGGATGACCGCGGTGACGCGCTGTAGCGTGCGGCCAGGTACGTGTTTGATGAGTTTGGAGCCTAATGTGACGCCCAGTGCCGCGACGGTCCAGAGCGCCGCCACGGCGCCGATGCTAACGCTGAGCGGGTCATGGTATTTGGCAGCGAAGTTGGCGGTGGCGATCTGGGTTATGTCGCCCCACTCACCCAGGAAAATGACTACGAACGATGTAGCGAAGACCTTCGGGAAAGTATCGGCTGCACCGCGAGCTTGTTTCTCCAGTTTTCTGCGTTCCTCAGCTTCGTCTTCATCTTTTCCAAAGGCGAGCAGCCCTGCCCCTAGCAGAAACAAGACGCCGATGATTGCTTCGAGCAAATGCCGAGGTAACAGTGTCATAAGATGTCCGGCGGTGACGGCGATGATAACGTGGATCAAAAAGGCCACCGCCGCGCCGGCCCAGACGTAGGATTTACGGAAACGGGTGCTGAGTGCCAGACTGGCGAACATGGATTTGTCCGGCAGCTCAGCGACAAAGATAAAGGCAAAAACTACCAGGATAGTAGCGGACATGGCTATTACTGTAACAGCTTGGACAGCTTGTTCCTACAAGCGGTTCGCATCCGGTGAAGGATGTTTGGACAGTGGACGGAACTCGGCAGGCCTATTGAATAGATGAGCTTCCATGGCGCGCACGAACGAATCCGCTGCACGCCGGTTGAATGTGCGGACACTTAGCTCGCCCATGCGGGTGCTGAGCGTGACGGTACCGGCAAAACCGGCCCTGCCATGGGCAACACCACTCACGACTTCATACGAAATTTCACTGGCGTTTAGAAATAACGGCTTATGATCGATAAGCATAAGACGGCGGCTTGTCGCAACTAATGCTCCCCTGCCCGGCGGCTTCCCGAATTGCTGCTTATAGCGACCATACACGACACCTTCAATAGTTTCTCCTGGTACCAAGAAGCGAGGAAGACTGCGGGTTTCGGGCAGCCAAAGGTCGTAGAGATTGGCGCCAAGTTGCTTAAGCGTGTCGGTGACTGGCTCCGCATGGTTTGTGGCGGGTGGCGGCGGTAGGGGCCGAGCACCCACTGATGACTGTGATTGGCTGCTCATAGCATATCCCTCCTATGACTTCAGTAAACCACGTTCCGCATGGTGCAGCATTGACATAGATCACAGCCTGGCTGTGCGGCTGCGCACAGCGTCACTCCCTTGGCACCGCTAGACTGTAACCGTAAGGAGGAACTGATATGACAGCAAAATTTGGCAAGGGCATATTCGTAGCAAATACCCTGCCGACCCGCAAGCGGCGTCTGCTTGCGTTCATGCGTGAACATCCGATAGGTGTGGTGTGCAGCGTGACACCAGACGGTGATCCGCATGGCGTAGTCGTGTACTATACTGTCGACGAAAATCTTACCGTACGGTTTCTGACCAAAGTGCGTACCCGCAAATATGACAACCTCAAACACAATAGCCACCTCATGCTAGTTGTCTTCGATGCCCGCACGCAGACGACGTTGACACTTACGGGTGTAGCGGTTGAGTATGCGGGATTGGATGCTATCCACGAAGTTGCTAGGGCTGTCTTTACCGTTCCGCAAACCACGAGCGACAACGGGCCGCCGCCGATCGCCAAACTAGTGGCCGGCGCATATACAACCTTCATGATTGAGCCGGCGCAAATCCGGATGGCGGCATATGGCCGACCACAAACAGGTGACTATGACGAGCTGTTCGAATCGGTGGAATCGTTTGAGCTGTCTGGTGTCTAAACCTCGGTTCCTAGGGAGTGTTCCAGACCGGCGAGGTCGGTGACAACAATATGGCCGCTGTCCACGCGCAACCAGCCTCGTGCTTTCAATTTGGCGATTTCGCGGCTGACTGTTTCACGGGACAGCCCGCTGTGAGCGGCCAAATCAGTTTCGGTTGTGTCGAGCAGTAGTTGGCCGTCGGCTGTTGGTTTGCCAAACCTGCGGCACTCGATCAGCAGTTCGTATATGAGGCGACTGCCGGCGGTACCTGACATCAGGTGTACTAGCCGGCCGAGTAGGCCTTCCGCGCCTCGGTACACGCGCGTCAGCAGGTCCAAAATGACATCCGGATTAGCCTCTAAAAACGTGCGGGCGTCAGCGAGTGGTATAAGGTATGTCTCCAGCTCGGTCTCAGTCCGAAAGAAGTATTTGTTGGGGGTGTCGGTGAGCGCCCAGGCCATGGCAAAAAAGGCTGGCGGCTTGAAGATGTTAACGACGATCTCATCGCCGCGGTAGCTAATGTCGTACTGCCGCACCCTGCCCTTCGTGATATAGAAAATATGTTCAGGATTTTCATCGGCGAATACCAATATCTGCCCTTTCGGGTAAATATGCCGCGGGTAACGCGACAGGCTCTCGTGAACTTTGGCAGCGATCTCATCGGGCATAGGTATACCTCCACCGGATAGTATAGGCTCCCGGGCATATCCCTGGCTACTGTTCGGTATCGCCTGGCTTGCGGCGCAGGGTACCGGCACGATAGATGCGGTGAACGACGGCCAGTAAAAGTACCAGGAATAGGGCGACCCACGCGGCCCGAAACGTGCCGTAGCGCAGGTCGGAGCCGGCTCCGAGCGCGTGCAGAAAGACGGCTAGGATGATGAAATAATTCAAGTAATGCAGCCAGCGCCAGGTTTTTTGATGTGTATCGATGATAGTGAGCGAGCTGAGTACGACCAGCGCAACACCGTAAGCGGCTAGGATACCGAGTGCTACGGCGACAGCGCTTAGGCTGACCCCAAATAGCGTACTACCGTTACTGTAGTGCGACGCGAATGGGATGAGAACCTGCAGCAGGCTGAACGGCATAAACTTGTCAATGAGTAAAAATGTTACGTGGACGACAATGGCAGCGCAGAGGGCCAGCGCCATGGCTTTGTGAAGCGCCCAGGCTTTAACCGGTTCTAAAAACCGGTAGGTGAACCCGGTAACCTGTCCGATGCCGGACAGCATCAGTAGTATGAGCAGCCCGGCAGCCGTGAAACCGGCGGCGCGGATAACATACCATGTCCACGAATCTGCGATGCGCTGCGTGGCAATCCGTACGGTACCGTCGGCGATGAGCTGTGTGGTGCTGTGCATAATTATTCCCATATGTTCCCTGCTTTCTGTACGGTACCGTCGGCGGTTTGCAGTATATAATCGGTGACGCCGAGCGGCGGCGGGGCCGTAGGGCTGATTACCAGGCACTTGGCGGCGATGTCGGCGGTGACTGCATCTTGAGCACACACTGTGGCGGTTAGCACGTTTGTAGTGGCCGGTTCGCCGGTGCGCGGGTCGATGATGTGGTGCCACGTACCTCGTTCATTGGCACCGCGGCGTTTGGTAGTGCCGGAAGTGGCAACGGCGAGCTTTTGCCCGTGATTTTTCACGGCCGCGACGGTCTTACCCGTTTCTTCCGCACGGGCGATACCGATGTACCAGCTGTCGCTGTTCGCATCAGCACCGTTGCATAAGATGTCACCACCCAGCGATAGCCAGTAATTACCGATGCCTTCTGTTTGTAACGTTTCACTAAGCCGGTCGAGCAAAAAACCTTTGCCGATACCGCCGAAGTCGAGTGCGGTGTCGGCGGGGATGCGTGCCCATGTATCCCCGACAGTTATGGTGTGCCAGTCGGCGCTGGCCCGCTGGCCGTAGTCGAGTTGCTTGCTGCCCTTATGGGGCGATGGCCACGATCCTTTGTAACCGGCCCGCTGCAAAGCCGGCAAAATGAATGGATTGTATAAGCCGCCGGTCTTTTCCGCGTACGCTTTGGCGGTCGCCAGCAGTGTGCGGAACTCCGGGCTCACTGGTTGCTTTGATCCGGCGGCGGTATTGAAACGGCTGAGTTCGCTGGACACTAAAAACCGGCTGAAGTGTTGTTCGAATGCGTCGATTTGCTGCCATAGCAGGTTAAATGTGGCTTTGGAGGGGGTGCTGTCCTCCAGAACAAGTGTCAGCAACGCGTCAGAACCAAGAACGTGGCGGGACTGCTGGTATCGTCGCATCTATGACACCGTGCTTACGGGCGGCTGGTAATTGTAGTACGTCTGGTTGGGTTGTGCTGTGGTGGGCGTCGTAGTTGGTGTGGGCGCGGTGGTTTGTGTTTGTGCAGTCGCGGTAGGGCTACTGGAACTGCTACCGCTAGTGCTGTTGCTGGCCGGCGCTTGTGTGACTGTGTTTGATGTCGGCGCAGCCTGGGCGCGCGCCTTAGGCACGGCACGGCTGAGGTCAAGCGCCATCACAGCGCCGACGGCCAGCGCAAAGGTTGTCGCACTGAATGCATAGGTAAGCTTGGGTACCGACCAACCACGGCCTAGGGTAACCCCGGAGCTTTGAGCAAAGGATTCAATGACGATACGGCTCTCGTGCACACCTTCGTGTACAAGTAGTGAACGCATCCCAGCGGTAAAATGCTTGGGGCCACAGATAAAATATGTTGTGTCACCGGTGTCGGGAGCGGTTTGTTGCCGGATATGCTCGGCGTTTATGTTGCCGGTAGTATCGTTCGTAAAAAATCGTACGTCCAGATACGGGTTTTGCTGTGCTAACAAGTGCAGCTGATCGGCGAATGGCGTGCTGGCTGCCGAACGATTGGCAAACAACAGGTTTACGGGCAGCGCAATATGTCGCTCCGTCAGGTCCCGCAGTATGCTTAAGTAGGGCGTGATGCCGATACCGCCGGCTAGCATGACTACCCGCCGGTCATACTCCGGATCAACGGTAAACTCACCGAATGGTCCCTGCACCTGTACGATGTCGCCGTGTTGCAAAGCAGCCGCTGTTCCGGTAAAACGGCCGCGCACGCGCATCGCAAACTGCAGCACGCCGCTGCCCGGCGTACTGATGATAGAAAAACAGCGCATCGGCGTAGGCCGACCGTTACGCTTAAAGCTGATCGCGGCATACTGCCCTGCTTCAAACTGCAGCGTACGGTCCACCGGCGCAAGCGTCAGGAGTAATACATCCTGCTTGCGCCCTATGCTTTGTACGGTATAACGGTAAGTCATCGTGTTTATTGTCTCAACCGCAGTTGTAGGTTAGCTTAAGGAATCTCACTATTACGTTTTGTGATATACTTATCCAAGTAGTATAGTACCGCGTATGAGTAGAAATGCACCAGGTTTTTTACCACAAGTAGCTTTCAGTATTCTACTTGCGCTTAGCCTGCGCCCCCGACATGGCTACGAACTTATGCAGCAGATCGAGGAGGATTCACACGGCAAACTCCGGTTGGGGCCTGGTGCGCTATATGGTGCTATACGTCAATTGCACGATGACGGCCTGATTGAAGAAGTATCTCCCGAAAGCAGCCATGAACGCCGCCGCTATTACCGGTTAACGCCGGCGGGCGCGGCCCGGCTGGGTGCTGAAGTGGAATATTTTGAAGCCAGCGTCAGTCTGGCAAAAGAACGCCGAATTTTGGGTAATGCAATGAGGTTAATGCCATGGCTAAGCTGAGTGCGCGGTTCCCGGTGTACAGCAGGCTGCTTAAGCTCTACCCGACACGTTACCAGGAGCGCTACGGCGAGCAGATGTTGCAGACCCTGGCTGACATGCTCGATGCCAACTCTTCTGCGACGGGCCGATTGCTGGTTTGGCTGCGCGCCACACGAGATTTTCCGGCGAGTTTGTTTTCACAGCAATGGGCGTATGCCGGAACTGTGCTGAGTCGCGAAACACCTCGTTTTGTGCAGCGCAACGCGCTGGTCAGCGGCCTGTTGTTTGTGCCGTTTTTCGCGATCGCTACCGCGAACGACCTGGTCGCACACCGGCTTTATCACACATGGCTGTGGAGCTTTGACGTGCTGGTTGCCTGGATTGTTCTACTGCCGGCGTTCGGGTTGCTGCTTAGCACCGCGACCTTGTTTGCGTGGTTGCGCCTGAACAAACGCTCATGGTGGCAATCACTGCGCGACATTGCGCATAACTGGATGATGCTGTTGCCCATTTTGCTCGGGGTCGGTATTCTCTCTCTGGTGTTCTTCCATGACAGCGTGCACTGTGTCACCGGTAATCCGGTTCGTGAGCTGCATAATCCCCACGCTACCCTTCGCTGCGTTGAGCAGCGCTAGTGACAATCTCTGCTCCTAGACATGCCCGCTAGTAAAATACGGCCTATACTTGTATACATTTCGCGCAACTTTCGCACACCTCGAAGAAAAACTATGGCATAAATTACAGCGCTTCGCTTCCTGAAGCCTTACAGTAGTGGACGCCAACCTAACCCATAAAGGAGACTACTATGGCAGAGAACGACACAGGTAACCGCGGGTTTGCGTCCAGGGACGAAGGTAAATAGCGTTAATTTAAGCGGCTGCGTAGTTCCCTGCCCAGCTGCCATGTCAGGAGGAGGTATATGACACGTAAATACGATCTAAAGGCAACTGAAGAAGTTGATAAAACCATGCACGAACACAAGCATGATGGTAAATTCAAGAATCGTGCGCAAGCTATCGCCGTAGGACTTAGCAAAGCCCGGCGCAAAGGTGCGCAAGTTCCTAAAAAGGAGGACATATGAGCCTAATTATTTCACTTATTATTGGCGGACTGATCGGTTGGCTGGCAGCTAAAGTTGTCGGTCGGGAGGAAGGCGTAGTAGCTAGTATCGTTATTGGCATAGTCGGTTCGATTATCGGCGGCATTTTGTCGAGTGTGCTGGGGGCTGGTGGTCACGCATACTTAAGTTTTTCGTGGCCCAGCGTAGTCTGGTCGTTTATCGGCGCGCTGATTCTATCCATGATTCTGAATGCGTTGCAGCGCAATTCGCATCGCCACGCCGGGCTTTAGCCAGCTGGCTTATATCAAGCAAGTACACTGATCGTAAGGTTGGTGTACTTGCTTTTAGCGTTTTAGAAGTGGCGGTAACCTGTGTAGCCGGGATACGAGTTACTGTCAGGCTGTGTGTAGCGGTAGTACCGGCCACTATCCCAGGAGTCTCCACTGTAGGCTTGGTCAGGCGAGGCGTTGTTGTCAGCGCCAGCTCGGGTTACGCTGAAGCTGTTGCCGTCTAGGATTGAAATGTCGGTCAACGACTTGCCTGTCCGGTCTTCCATGCCGACTGTGTTGGCATCGCTGTCGGCGAGACCGACAGTCTGTCCGTCAGCAACCATGCTGGCATTTGCGAAGCTGAGCGTACCAAAGTTGTCCAGTGTCATGATACCGTTCGGGTCGCTGGGTGCTTCCTCTATCCACTCGGCTGATGATTCGGAGGAATTGTAATATACCGGCTGGCTGAAAGATTCGCCATTCGTTAGGTCGCTTATGGTGACGGTCCACTTGCCTGCGGAGGTTTCGGTGATGGAAGCACGCATGGTGTCGCCGGGCCCAACATTGATATCAGGAATGTTCTGCGAATCGGCCGGCAGACTTTCGTAAAACGCACTGGTTATGATCTGGCCGTTTTGGACGATATTTTCCGTGCCGACCTGGATTAAATCATTACTGCTGCTACCGCCGATACCGATCCAAGTGGCATCGGCGCTTAAGCTATCGTACCCTTTCGAGACACTTGGTACGGTCCAGTTCCCGGAAACCCCGGTGTACGAGTTACCGGTCGCAAGATAACCGGCCCAGTTACGCGTGACTTGACTAACGTCGGCGCTGGTCCGGGCTTGCGATTGAGTATCACCGGCAAGCGAGGCCGTTAAAATCGTCGGGTGCGCGAGTTTACTGGTGCTCTGACTTACGCTTGATACTGGGGTGCTGGCGGTCGGCTTGGCATTAGGCTTGAAGCCTGGACTGGCCAGCAGGCCTGCAGCCAGTAGCGTACAACCGACAATACATAAGTTTTTTCTCATATCTACCCTTTCCGCAGACTCGCGTGAAGCCCTCTGCCTAACTATTACATACTGCTAATCTCAAGTAGGTAGCTTGGGGAGCGGTCTAAAAACCCGCCTGTATACCAGCGTCCACAGTGAGCTATTTAATAGTACCGTTGGTGTATTGCGGCTACAGTAAGAATTACCATTTCCATTTGTCAGTATATAAGGAGAGGGGGGTAGAGCATGAGGTACAGCGAACTTATTAAGAAAGTGCAGTTGTATTCGGGCTTCTCCGACGCGGAGTCCCAAGACGCGTTGGATTGTATGGTAGAAAGCCTGGCAATACATCTGGACGAGGGCGAGCGCAAAGACTTTGCCAGCCAGTTGCCGCAGGAACTGCAGAATATGGCGCTGTCGGTTTTGCCGACTGCGGAAACCAGCCGCCAGGACATGGTGGAACAATTTATGGAGGTCGAGGGTATTCCGGAGGCGCGGGCCAAAAAACAGATGTTGTCCGCCTGGCGCGCGCTCAAAGACGGTATAAGCGAGGGTGAAATAAACGATATACGGGCACAACTGCCGCAGAAGACTGTGGCGATGCTGCACTAAGCTGGCCTGGTCCGGTTGCCGAGTTTATACTGCGGCTGACTGGGGTTCGAGCAGTACCCCGTTCTTGGACACAGATGGTTCAGTGCATAAGTTACGATTCCAGCAGCACGGCCTCCGCTTGCCGGATTCCATCTTGGAGATTGCCACTTCAACCCGCCTGCGGTGGGTTTCGGCGTTACTGGTGGAGCGTACCCAGCGGACCCATTCCCATCGTGCCATGGTCGTCGTTTGTCGCCAGAGTGTTTGTGCCTTCGGCGAGGCCGCAAGCGCGCTTTTCAGGTCAGCCGGCACCACGGGCTCTGGCCAGTCTTTGACTAGCTTGATTGTTACCGACACTGTGTCACCGGCAGCTGCGTGGATGAGTTTGCTTAAGTCTTCATCGACCTTGAACCAATGGCTCCAGTTGCCGTCCGGTTCCAACGGTGTTTGAAATACCCTGCCATTGATTGTAGCCTCCGCCATGGCCTGACCGCGCGACGGCAGCTTCGTGCTTGCTTCCTCGGGCAACCTAAGAATAGTCCACGAGCCTATACTGAACAAGGTGGTCTGAAAGCTAATAGTTGGCGCAGCCGCCTGCTTGGCCGGCATCTTTTAGCTGTCGCCGCCTTCCAGACCGCTGACGTCCTCGCTCTGGCCGATCGGCTTTAGGATTTCGCCAACAATTTTATCAAGCTGGCCGTCGGTCATGTTGGCTTTGACGATGTAATCCTCGATGCCCAGCTCATGTAGTCCCTTTGGGGCTTCGGATTCATTCAAATTGGAAATAATCAGCACCTTGACGTCTTCGCCCCAATCGGTAGAACGCATAATTTTGAGTACCTGGTCACCGGGCAGTTTAGGAAGCATAAGGTCGAGCAGGACTAGCCGCGGCCGGTGTTGTTCGATGGCCACGAGCGCCTGCAGACCGTCCCCTGCCGTGACGCTTTTGAAGCCGAGCAGCTCCAAGCGGGTTTTGTATATTTCAGCGAGATCTGGTTGGTCCTCGACGATAACGACGTCGACGTTTGCGGTGGTTTCTTCTGTCATGGCTATCATTATAGTCTTTTTGCGCGCGGGTACTACCCTTGTGTGCTTTGGTCGGTAGTGCGGCACTTATCAGAAGAATAGTCCATGAATTTTGATTCTTGGGTTGTCATGTATGGAAATAAGAGCGGGCATCATGAAAACCCCAGCTACGCCGTAATCCCTATAACAGGGGTTTACGCGCGGCGTGTAAAGCTGGGGTACGCGGTATTGCGCCCAAGCTCATGTGGGTGATGAGCAGGCGCTCGAGGCCAGTACCGCATCTGGCGGTTTCCTTTGCAGGCAACATGTCTACATATGAGAGGGTCCTGGATAAGATGATCCATTGACGGGAGCAGGGGGAGCGGGGAGTCGCATCTCTTCACCGAATGCTACCCCGATGATAACGAGGAGCTTGGCAAGATCGTCGTCTGTGACAGGGTGCTCGTTCTTGAGCTCAATGCTCAAGGACGAGCTGTCGGGTGACCTAAAGAACTCAAGGTCGGGATCGGTCCATGTACCTATCGCGAGGCTGAGGATTATTATCTCATGGCTATAGATAGTTGCATGGGTGTCTAGGCTGATAACGATGTTCCTCTCCAGCTCTCGGTCGCTGACGGGGACTTCGATCCTGAAACTAGTCAAGGATCTGGCACTTACCCGTACTATGCGCACAATTTTCTCCGTTCTAACGACGAATAGTACTGTCTGAACTAACAAGTCGTCAGAAAGTCAGACGCTTGTTACGTGAAGTCTTATTACAACCGACCGTCAATCGTGTCAATGATCATTACGGAAAAGCGGGAATGCTACCGGCAAACATGAGTAGTATAGACCAGTTTTGTGTTTTCGTCCAAGTTATCGGATCCGAACGAATGCAAGTCCTACCCGGCAGAGCTGAAAGCAGGTAGTGTTGACATCAATGGCATGAATCGTTTTAAGCCGTTCAATCCGTTTGGCGGCTATAAAGATTCCGGTATGGGTAGAGAGCACGGCATTTACAGCCTGCGTGAACGGTGTCAGGTTAAAGCAGTGTCTGATATCAAGTAACTAGAGGATAGAGACTATGCGTCCAGCTCCTGGACGGCCAACTTAGTAACGGCAGCGAGCGACGTGATGAAAAGCGGATCGGTATTCGGCAGCTCGATGCGGTTGTAGCTGATGCCGTATTCCGCGCATTGCTCGCCGCCGGCTATGTCGAGGTCATACAGAATTTCAAGATGGTCAGCCAGGAATTGGATAGGGATGATGAGCACCGCTTTGTTGTGCTTATCGTGTAAGTCGGCCAGTATGTCGACGAGATCCGGCTTTAACCACGGCTCCGGCGTATGCCCGGCGCTTTGGTAGCCGCGGTACCATTCAAGTCCTGGATCGTCAAGTTTAGCTACGACGGCTTCGGCCGTTTCCTGTAGCTGTGTAAGGTAGCTCGGGTCTTTTGCGACCACCCTTTCCGGTAGGCTGTGGGTTGTAAAAACTACCGGTACGTCGCTGCCGTATGTTTTGTGTAATTTCGCCAGCGACTCTTTGACCCGTTTGCTCAGCAGCTCAATGAAGTTTGGCTCGGTTTGCCACGGCCCGGCGACCGCCACACCCTTTTCGGAATACCCGTGTTGTTGCGCTGCGGTTTTCAGGCTTGTGCGGTAACCTTCCATAATAGAGGAAGAAAACTGTGGCGACAGGATAACGCCGACCAGCTTCTGCACACCCGCATCGCGGCACGCTAACACCGCATCGTCTATGAACGGCGCTGAATGGAGCATACCGGCTTTCGCGATGTAGTCATTCCTCTGCCCGGCTAGTTCTTCATTCAAGAGCTCGGCTTGCTTTTCAGTGATTTCGACCAGCGGCGAATGCCCCACTTGCCGGTAGCGCTCTGCGAAGTCCTCAACAAGCCCTTCGGGTACGTTGTCTTTGTAGATGTGGTGCATGTATTCCGCGACGTGGTCAGCTGTCGTAGCTGAGCCATAGGTCATGAGGATGACGCCGATTTTGATAGGTTTGCTACTGGGCATGAAGGTACTCCACGAGTTGCTTTAATTTTGCATCGTCAGTTTCCGGTAAAACGCCGTGGCCGAAGTTGAATATAAATCCGTCCCGTGTTGGTAAGCTCTTGAGCAAGCTGTCAACTTTTGTCTCGATCATTTTCTGACTTGCTAGCAGTACCGTCGGATCAAGATTGCCCTGCATGGCTTTATCGCCAACAATGGTCTGGGCGCGGTCCAGATCGATCCGCCAGTCAAGCCCGATGACCTCGCAATCAACGTCCGAGAAGTCAGCGAGTAAGCCGGCGGTATCGGTGCCGAAGTGGATGCGCGGCACACCCTTGTTTTTAAGCGCGGTAAATATTTTTTGGACGTGCGGCAGGACATGCTGGCGGTAGTCTGCTGGGGCTAAGCAGCCGACCCAGCTGTCAAATAGCTGCACGGCTTGTGCGCCCGCATCAATCTGCATCGAGAGATAGCTAATAATGGCATCGGAAAGTGTCACCATCAGCAGGTTCCAGTCATCGGTCTGTTCAAATATGAAGCGTTTGGTCTTTTGCCATTTGCGGGTTGGTTCGCCTTCTATCAAATAGCTGGCAAGTGTAAACGGCGCGGCCGAAAACCCAATAAGTGGAACCTGCAGCTTGCCGCGCAGGATTTTTATCGTTTCCTGCAGGTACTGTGCGTTGCTTGCGTCAAATGGCTTGAGGGTTCGGATGTCTGCGCTAGTGGTGAGGGGCTTATCGACTATCGGGCCGACAGTTTCAACGATGCGCACGTCTACACCCATAGCAATTGGCAGCAGCATAATATCGGCGAACAATATGGCGGCATCGACACCCAACCGTTCCACTGGCTCCAGGCTGACTTTGGCGGCCAGCTCCGGCGTACGTGTCAGGGTCAGCACGTCGTAATTCTTGCGGAGTTCCCGATAGCCGGGCAGCGATCGTCCGGCTTGTCGCATGAACCAGACGGGGATATGATCCGTCTTTTCGCCGTAACAGGCCCTAAGGAACGTATCGTTGAACAATTTAGAGCCACTCCATATGTTCGGTGAGCGGCTTGTGTAGGCACGTAAACATGGGAGTGTCACTTAAGGTGTACTTGCGCCCGATAGTTCCCCGCATTTCCATGATGAGATCCTGAAATTCCTCAAGCGTTTGGGTTTCGTATGACACAATAAACTCATAATCATCGACACCATACGAATACAATAGACACTGGCGGATATCCGGATGTGCGACACCGGTCTTAATGTGCTGCCCCATGATTGACTTGCGGTTTTCGAAGTCCAACAGGTGCCAATCCGCTGTTTTGGTGAACGGGTAGAGCACGAGGTACGGTTTCCGGTCAGAATATTGCCGGATTTCCTGGTCAGGTTTGCCGGTGCGACCACTGTATGTTGAGGCGCGGATGATGCCGAAATAGCTGTAGGTCAGTGTTAGCCACTGGCCGAATCCGGTGCCGAGTGTGTCCCGCATAAGTGTTTGCATATGAGCTGGGTCGCTGGTCTGTACCCATAGCAGAAATGTGGTGTTGGGTTTAAACCCCAGCGTGGAGTACGGAGTTATCTGCGTATTCTTCTGACTTTCCAACAGTTTTCGGAAAGCTTGTTTTTGTTTTGTCCTGGCTTCCGCGGGCTGCTGGTAGTAGGCGTTGGCAACGTGAAAGAAAAGGTAGCTGTGGTACGGGTGCTGGTCCATCAGACAAAGTATACCAAGCGCAGCTGATTATTGCCTGATAAGCCGCTGCAGAATCTCCAATATGCCGTCAAGCAGTGGCTCGCGGCTCGCGAGGATATGCCGGAATCCGCTATCCCGCAAGGCCTGTGCGGTGGTCGGGCCGATCGCGACTACTGGCAGTGACTTTGCTTTCTGTAGTAGTCCGGGTTCGTTGACCCGCCGGGAAAATCCCCGAACGGCTGATGGACTGGCGAAAATGATGTAATCGATACGCGTTGCTGCTAAGCTTCGTGAGAATTCCTCGTCAGGCGTGTCAATCAGGCGGGTAGTATACAGTGGTAACACCGTTACCTCCGCTTCCCGGCCACGCAATCGTGTGGCCAATTCGTTCGAAGCTATATCGGACTGCGGAATCAGGATGCGTCTGCCCTGCACGGGCTCCAGTTCTGTACCGAGCACCGTGCCGATTGATACGGACGGCATGAAGCTGACCCGTATGCCGTTTGTTTCGAGCGAGTGCGCTGTTTGTATCCCTATGGCGGCCACTTGCGGCGCCAAGGTGGACAGGTTGATACCAAGCTGAGCCAGTGACGACAGGAAATATTGGACACTATTGCCGCTGGTAAAAATGATCCAATCGAAACTGGATAGCCGTTGCAGCATACATTCGATTTCCGAAGTTTGTTCCAGCGGGACGGTTTCAATGGTTGGCAGTGAATAAACCTGGAGGCCGCTGGCCTGTAGGCGTACCAACCAGGCGGCGTTACCACTGGCGCTGCGGGTTAATGCGACAGTCAGGGTTCTAGAACCGGGCATATTCGGCCACGAAAGGTTCCTGGGCCAGCTTATGTGCCAACTGGCGAGCCAGACCCACAGCTTCCGTGGCTGCTCCCTGCAGTGATCCAATGACGCATTGTGCCGCGTCAATGCTACCAACCATGCCGTAGATGTGTGCCGTACCGGTTTCAATCTGCACGTAGCACGCGACCGGTAATTTGCAGCCGCCGCCGATAACCTCGGCAAAGGCCTGTTCGGCCATGGTCGCCTGCCGGCAGGCTTCGTCCTGCAATTCTGTGAACAGCGTGATGAGGTCGGTGCGTGCGGTTCGTATCTCAACCGCTAATGTCCCCTGCCCGATGGACGGTACAAACGTCGTCCCGTCCAGGTATTCAGTAATCATCTCGGTCCGGCCGATACGTTCCAGCCCGGCGGCAGCCATAATGAGCGCGTCAAAGTCACCGGCCTCCAGTTTTTGCAGGCGGGTATTGGCATTACCGCGAATACTTTTTACCTGCAGATCCGGACGCTCCTTCAGGAGCAGTGTCTTGCGGCGCAGACTGTCGGTGCCGACAATAGCGCCCTTTGGCAGTGTTGCCAGCGTGGTTGCGGTGGTCGCAATCACTGCATCGCGGGGGTCATCTCTTGGCAGCACCGGCAAGATCATCAGACCGGGTGGTAATTCCGGCGGCACGTCCTTCAGACTATGCACCGCGAAATCAATGTTCCGCTCAATCAGCTCATCCTCAATCTCTTTGGTGAACCACTCCTTGCCGACGGTATCAAGTGGAATAGGCGCATCGTTGGCGTCGCCTTTCGTCGTAATGGTCTTGGTGGCTATCATAAGCTCGGGGTGGCGCCCGGTAAGGTGTGCAATTACTTTATCGGTTTGGACCAGCGCCATCGGGCTGCCGCGCGTACCGGCGATGAGCTGTCGTGTTTCCGTCATCGTTCTAATACTATCATGCTTCGTTCCGATGCCGTCGTACGACTACATACCAATCTTCGCGAGAAGGCTTTTCGCTTACCTGGTCAATAGTTGAAAGGCAAAACCCTATATTCTAGCCGCCACACTGGCAGGAGTTGTACTTGGTGTACTGCACGCTGTGTAGGTTGACAGGTTTCATGGAGTCAAACACTGGCGCCCAGTTGTAATCCACATACTTCGAAGCGGCTGAATTGTCTACCGAGATCGTAACGTCAGTATTTTTCTCGAACCAGTTCACTAGTATGTCATACGGTCTGCCGTGGTCGTCGATGCCATACCAGACGCGGTAGGTATTGCCTTTGGGAGTGTTGTATATGGTGCAAGAATTGCCGTAGCCCCAGCATGATACCGGGCCCGATTTTGGCCAATCCTTTTGGCTTTCGGTAATCGTGAGGTCGGGGCTGCTCAGTTTAAGTGTGTAAAAGAAGTTCCAAATATCCATACTGGTTACGTGCTGGCGGCCTAGGGACTGTCCAGTTACTCTAATAATGTTAGGCAGTACGGCGGGTTTGTAGCCTGTAAAGCCTGGATGGGCGGGAGCACCGAAGCCAACCACCTGATTGATGAACAGCGACATGACGGTTGCTAAGCACGCCAATATAGCGGCAGTGGACCACACTATAACCCGCACATATTTTCGGTGCGCTTTTGGCCGGAGGTGTTTTCTGGTTGGCGTAGAAGCTACGGACACTTTACGAGTATTAGTTGTATTAGTTCGACTTTTGTTATGCCGCCATTGTAACAAAGCTCTTTATATCGTTGTAGGAGCGCTGACGATAGCACCGGGGCGGTATCAAGGCTACCGTTGTTGCTGCTAGAACGCCTCGACATTGCCCAACAGCGCCTCTAAAATGCCTGATGTGCCCCAGTGTCGAGATTTTTCGTCCGAGAAGGGTCCACTGTTATTGTCGCCCTTGCCAAAGTCGTTCCAGTAAATACGGCCACCCGCCTGTACCCCTGTGGCTCGCAGCCAATTAGAGGCCCTCTGAGCGGCGATTTGGTAGTCACTGATTTTGGTAACTCGATGGAGCTCTCGTAAAAAGACCAGTATGCCGGCAGCGCCGTTGTTTAGGTTCGCATGGGTTAACGGACTGGTTGGATTCAAATATTCAGGCCAGGATCGACCGTCGTTCGCCTCATGCTTTGCCGCTAGGATAAGCCAGTTGCCTGCCTGCTTAGCACGCTCCAGATAGAGCGGGTTACCGGTTATCTCATGAGCTCGTAAGTAGGACCGGCCGATACCCGAGGCCCCTTCTTCGTTGCCTGTCGCGTAGTGGTAGTTGTCGGTGCTCTCGGGATCGAGAGCCAATCTCCACGCTGCGGCATCAGCTTGAACCAATACCATGGCTTCTGTATCGAGCCAGGTGTATAGCCTGCCTGCTTTGTCTTTGAACTCCTGCGCCCGTTCAGGAAAGATATTCATACCCACCAGGTCTAAGTACATGGAAGCGATACCGGCTTGGCCTGAGAGAGAACCGGAGTTCATGTTTGTATTCCCGTCCCCTCCCGCCGCGGTGTCCGTTTCCGGGAAAGCTGAGCCCGAGATGTCAGTATTCTGTGCTGGATCTACATTACCGGCTAGCTCATCCCTCAACTCGTCGCGAACAAGGTCCAAGTAATTTAGGCCGCCCTCTACCCGCTGCTTACACGTCTCGGCAAGCGCGGCAACTTTCGGATCGACATCATCTTTAAGCCGCCCGTAGAACTTAGCGAGGGCGTAGATGATCCCTGTTACGCCCATGCCCCTGCCTTCGTAGTATGAAGAGCCACCATCCGCCGTATCCCATAGCCAACGGTCGCCGTTCCGGGTTTTACCCGTGATCTGTGCCTGTGCGACCAGCCATTGTACACCGTCAATTGCTGCCTTCCTGTCTTCCTCATTACCGGTTAGCTCCCACAGTTCCCAAAGAGTATCAGCAATACCCGCGGCCCCATCGTCATATGAAGAATATGCGGTAGTAGACACGTCGCCGCCATCATCAGCATAATCGGGCCAGTAGATGCCGCCGCTACGTGGATCATGTATGGCGACAGACCGTAACCATGCTCCTGTCATACCCGCGGCATCCATAAAACGCTGATTCTTGGGGGACGTCCTGGCGAGCGCCATGAGTCCCCTTGCGATGCCGGAGGCTCCCACGTCCGTGTCGGTGTAAGGTCTGGGGTCTTGTATCTTACTCCGAAAGCGTAGTCCTATTTTGCCATCGGGTAAGGTTACTTGCTCGCCTTGTGCGATAAGGTCTTCCCCGGCCTGCATGATGAATGCTAGCTCTGGCCCCCGTTCGGGAGTTGAATCGGTAGATGCAGGCGAAGCCTCAGCGGTTTGTCTAGGGGCGGGCGGATTCTCGAGGGTTTGCTGGGGGGTGGGTGCCGCTCCGCGTGTACAGGCAGCTAGTGCAGCGCTTACTAGTGTGCCACCGGTACCCAGAAGCAGCCCCCGGCGCGATAAACCAAGGTGTGTATCTTGCTGGGGAGGAAGTACTGGTTGGTCTTCAAACTGTTTCATGCTGGGTTTTGTCTCCTTTTGTAAAAATGCATAAGGGTAATGTTAGTGTGTCGGCACGTATATGTAAGTGGGTTTTCGTACAGACTGTAGCTGGCAGATGGGGGAAGCATAGGCAAGGAAAACAGCAGCTAGGCGCGTTGTGCATGAATGTACCGCGGAATGCTATGAAAACTGACCAGCACCCGCTCCGATGGATATCCCCAATGAATGGGTTTTTCCCAGAACAGCCGTCATATAGTACGTGCCCGCCCTGCTCATGGAACCTGGTCGGCCTTTTCAGTACTTGGTATGGCTAGGGGGTCGGCTTCGAATGCTTGGTGCTCGTCATAAGCTTCAGGTTTGATATGTACCCGTCCAGATTGATGTCAGGATGCATACTGAGCCGATTGAGATGTCGCTCCACAAATGGGTCGGGATTGATTATGAGGGGCGAAGGGGTGGTATTGTAGTCCGGACTGTCTACCAGGGCCTGCAATAGCCCGCGGGCCTCTTTGCATAGGTCGGAGGCGTAAAAGCGCTTTTGGGCGTGTGTAACGAACTGATTATTTTCGACGGTATGACCCGGCGAAGCCTGTTTTACCGGTTGTTCCCTATCCATTTACTCACGACGCTCCTTTCGATACTTACGATTGCTTGTAGCAAATTTCGCATATTTGGGAGCAATGTAGTTTTCAACGCTTTGATTTGTGCGGTACTTACTGTAGGTAGTATACGCCCGGGCCGGTAGATAACCTATTTAAGCGGTGACGCGGTAGTGCGGTATCTAGTAAGATCGACGGCGGTTGTCACGGTTGCCACCACCGAAGTCACGGCGAGGTGGTCGATCTTCCTGCGGTCGGGCCTGGTTAACCATGACCGACCGTCCGTTCAGTTCTTTGCCGTTTAGATTCTTGATGGCATTCTGACCCTCTTTGAGGTCTTGCATCTCAACGAAGCCGAAGCCTTTTGATTGACCGCTAAACTTATCCTTAATAACGACTGCGCTCAGCACAGTGCCCTCTGTAGAGAAGAAGTCACGGAGCTCATCATCCGTAACGCTGTAGGCTAAACCGCCGACGTATAATTTCATTGCCATATTCTTTAAGCCTTTCGTTGCTTAGTAACTAATGTAGCCTGCATTTAGTATTGCTGTTCGCGCGTCCCGTTCCAGCCGGAGGGTTCAAAGATGACGGAAAAATAATAGTAAGTACGTGCTCTGAACACTTATTATACCATGCTAAAAGTACTCTTGTCCATGGCCACCTAATTTTAGAAAGACAAAATACCTTTTCTATGATATACTTTAAGTCAAGCAAGTGGTTACTATAGCCTCTCCGTTGCTATGATTGGCCTTCCAGGACGTATCACACATCGGTCAGAACATAATAAGCGAGTGTGATATCAGTTTAAATTTAAAAAAAGGGATTACAAATTATGGCAATGAAACTCTACGTTGGCGGTCTCGCCTATAGTGTTACCGAAAAAGAACTTGAAACGGTATTTGCAGAATACGGCACCGTTACCAGTGCCGCAGTCATCAAGGACCGCGATAGCGGTCAGTCCAAGGGCTTCGGCTTTGTGGAAATGTCAGACGACAACGAAGCCAAGGCTGCTATGGCTGCCCTGAACGGCAAAGAAATCGGCGGCCGCAGTATCGTGGTCAACGAAGCTCGTCCTCAAGAAGATCGCCGTTCCGGCGGTGGTGACTCACGTCGCTCCAGTGGCGGTAACTTCCGTCGCTCCTACTAAATCCGGACTTCTTTAGAATCCGTATGTAACCAGACCGCTCGCGGTCTGCAGAACGGTGGTTTTCCTATGGCGAAAAACAACACGCGCATTGAGGTCGTGACTTCTACGAAGCGTGGCCTGAGTTCTATGAGTTTGGGGTCTGCCGGAGCGGCTCAAGTCGTTCTGGCTAGACACTACACCCAGGTTCGGACCACTATTGTAAACAGCCTGTCTGATCTTAATGCCCTGCTAGCGCGCCATCCGGACGTGGTCTTTTTGGGCATGAAATTTCTGCCCAGCAATCCAGCATTTGGACGTAATGATCCCAGAAAGATCTGGCTAAATGATTATCTGGAGGATGCGGGTATCGTGTGTACAGGCTCCGACTACTGGGCACACGAACTGGAGCTTAACAAAGAGCTGGCCAAACGGCGTGTGCTGCAAGCCGGACTCAAGACCGCACGGTTCTATATCGCTAGGGCAAACGAACCGTTTTCCCAAGCTGACATAGCGCTTGAGTATCCACTATTCGTAAAGCCGTCTGACAGGGGCGGTGGTTTGGGGGTCGACGCTGATTCGTTAGTCCATACGTTTACTCAGCTGCAGTCGAAAGTCCGCTCTATAGCAGATAAGCTGGGTTCCGATGCGCTCATTGAAGAATACCTGCCAGGGCGTGAGTTCAGCGTAGGTATCCTAAAGGATGCTGAGGCAGACGATTACTGTGCGCTGCCCCTGGAGCTGGTCGCTCCGGTGAACGACTCCGGGACACGTTTCTTAAGCGGACAGATAAAGTCCGCTGACACTGAGCAGCACTTCGCGGTGACAGATGCGGCTCTAAGGGCCAATATTAATACGCTGGCGATGAACGTCTTTCGCGTCCTGGGTGCCAGAGATTACGGGCGAATTGATATTCGTTTGAATGCCGCTGGCGTACCGCACTTTCTGGAGGCCAACCTGCTGCCGAGTCTACTAGAGGGTTACGGTAACTTTCCCAAGACCTGCCTGCTTAATGCGGGTCTCGCATATGAACCGATGCTACTGCGCATAGTAGAGCTGGCCTTGCACCGTGATCCGGCGACGGCGGGCGATACGCCAGAGGTCTTGCCTGATCCCGGATTGCTCAGTGCATTCAAAACAGCAGTTGAAGCTGTCTAGACCTATCACTACGTGGTCTGTAGCACAGAAAGTATGTTGCCTGCCGGGTCTTTGAACCAGGCTATGTCTGGACCTTGGTTGGCGCTAAGCCCGCGTGCTATACCTTTTTCGTCCTGTGGGGCGGGCATATTGTCGTAACGTTCAAAAACAACTCCCTGCTCTGCCAATTCGTCGACTGTCTGGTCGATGTCATCGACTACAAAATTCAAGATAGTGAATGTCGCCGGCTGATGATCTTCTTTCGGATAGACAAACACTTCTCCGCCGCCGGGCAGCTTTAGCTGTAGTCCCATTGTTTCGTCACCTGCGACGAGTCCGAGTACTTGCGTGTAAAATTGCTTTGCTTGATCAAGGTCGTTAACCGAAAAACCACTGAATACCGTTTGCGCTTTAAGCATGCCCGCTCCCTTCGTTTATATACTTGATTATACCAGCTAGACCATTATGTATACTAAGCTCGAACAAACTAACTGCTCAGTATGACTTATGATCAAAACACCCCCGTGTTTTACCATAGGCTTAAGGAACCCGCCCGATGTAGTCGGCCTGCCAGTCGGAGCCGCTGCCGTGAAGCAAGGTTATTGAGGCGTTTGGAAAATCGTACGTAGTCCACACGGGGAAACCTGCCTGCAGTAGTAGGCCGGTTCCGGCCAGTATCGGCTCAAAATGACTGACCAAAATAAGGACCGTCTTTTCACGGTTGCTCTGCACGACGCTGACCAGACGCTTGCCACTTTGCTGCCAGCTTTCACCTTCCGGCGGCACAAAGACAAAGCGTTTGTCTGGTGGGAGTTTCAAAAACTTGCCATAGACGTGTTCGTCTGTCTCGTTGCGCCAGGCGCCCACGTTACCTTCTGTTAGCCGGGGTCGGTATGCACCGGAACGGCCATAACCTGCGCTAAGGCTTCAGCTGTTTGCTGCGCACGCGTAAGCGGCGAACTAACAATGTGAGGGCTAGCCAGTTGTAATTGCTTCAGAAATTGTGCGGTTCGGGCCGCTTCCTGTTGGCCGATGGTCGTGAGCGGACTATCGTTGTCCCAGGGGTAATCTATGGGATGGACGTTGGCGGCCGTTTGTCCATGGCGAACAAGAAACAGCTGCATTACTGTTCGATGAAGACGTCGCTTAGCAGGTCAAGCTGTGTCGTGATTATATTGCCGGTGTGCTCGATCAGCGTATCCAGTCGTACGGTTGACCCGTCGGCCCTGATTACGTAATCATCTTGCGAGTGGTGCTCGTCGGCGATGGTGGATTTCAGCCATTCCGTAAAACCGACTGCTGTGCCGCCGGCTACTGCATCCAGATAGCTGGTAGCGCGCCTGAACAGCTTAGGCAGGATTAAGTTCTGACTATCCGGGCCGATCGAATCGTGTGATGTCAGCTCAAACCGGCTGGTTTTATCGGCGTCCCATATACCCACACCCTTTTCCTGTGCGAGCTTGGCTTTTGCAAATAAATACTCTCGCTGCGCGGCCGGTGTCGAGCTGTAAATGGTGACATAGGCCGCACCGCTCAAGAGCATCTGCATGTTAACAGTTTGATCGAGCATCTGATCGTCCAACGTCCCCATAGTTCCCTCCTTCTGCGAGACAGTTCTTCCCGCTATAAGGTAAGAAACCGGCCGGCCGTAGGGGTCGAGCAGGCTGACAAAATTCGTTGCCGGAATTTGAGACGGTGTGCTGGCCGTAACGGACCCGGCGGCGTCAAAGACAACATTGCTAAAGCCAACGTAGTTCAAGAAAGCGGTGCGGGCGCTTACGCCCTGCGGTTGTGCTTGACCTAAAAAGTGTGTTTCGGGAGCGTCAATGCCGTCGATACGCAGTTGTAAACTGCCGTCGCTCGCAGGCCTAAGGCGCGAGGCATTTGGCAGATGCAGTAACGTGCGAAAGTCATTGGGAATAAAGCGGATTGAGTCGCCATCCGGTTCCCGGCCTACAATCGTCAGCTTGCCGTGAATTGTTAGAAAGTTATTTGCACTCAGTCTTGGCTCCATAGTTACCGTTCCTCCACTGTTCGGAGTAACCACTGGTCAGAAGCGAGGCCGGTACTCGCCAAATATTCGAATGGCAGATAGCAGTAACCCTTGTCGCCCCATGAGCTTCCCCATGAATTGCGACAAATAAATTCCTCTTTACCTATGTCGTAGCCGACGACAAGGATGGCGTGGCCGCCAAGCAGGGTTTCTGACTTTTGTGGCACCGGTATGCGGCCGGTGGCGGCTGTCGCATCTGTCTCAAAACTCTCGTAGACTGATATACCCGTTACGAATGGATAGCCGCTGCTCAGGCAGGTCAGCATGTCATTTGTTGGATTGGCGGCGGGCCGCATAATGCGCTGGTAGGTTAGTAACCGATTCTTTAGACCGTCCTGATATGCCTGAACTGGCGGTTTTACGGTGAACTTTGCGATATCGTATGGCCAGTCTGTTTCGGGGCTGGCACCAAGTTTCACTAACACCTTTACGCCATCGCGGATCATTGCACCGGCGTCAGAATCCACGGTACCCTCCAGGTTGCGTTCATTCCAATAGATAAACAGGCGTGAAGGTGACATGAACGGTTCACCTTCTTTGTGGTGGTCAAAATCAAAAGCCGCAGCCAGGGCATTGGCCGTGCAGCTGCCGAGCTGGCCTTGATCGTAAATAGGAGGACAATCGGGCCGCAGATCTATGCTGCGGGGTAGTGTTACGCCCTTTGCTGCCGCAAGTTCTGCCTGGAAAATACGGTCGCGGTGATCCGGGATATCCGGTACCCAGCCGAGTCCATGCTTGCCTGGTGTCGCATAATATTTCATACGTACCTCCTTGTTGAGCGTTGGCTGTCAAACTCAGTCTATAGCACGCAAGCTGGGCGCGCAATTAGGCACTGTGTCCTCTCGACGCGCCTGTAAAAGTACCGGAGATGGATCGCTATAGCTCGTGCGACTTTCTCCGCGACTGTATTGTCCACCTGGGTGCTTGCCCGTAGCATGTTCACCATAACGGACTTATGGCTCAGGCTGCCGGTCTTAAGCCCATGCTAGCCGATTCTCGTGGTATGTGTTTTAAAAGCGAGTCGACCGACTCGCCGAGAGTGAACTCGCGTACGGCTGCTTTACGTTCCTTGGTCGTTGACAATCCGAGTGCTATTGCTTCACCGATGGCGGTTATTAATGCCTGGGGGTTACGTTCCTCAACTAAGGTTAACAAGCCACAGTTCGTTTCCGGTAAGCCGCCAAGGCTACTTGCAATTACCCGGCAGCCGCTATGTTGGGCTTCGACGGACAGCATCCCGAATGGCTCTGCAAATACCGAGGGCATTAACAATATGTCAATTTTTGCGAGAAGCGTCGCCATGGAGGTAACGTTTCTGCGTGGCTCGAGCAACTTTGCGTATTTGTAATCTTTTAACATTCTTGCAATTGTCCGCCCTTCTTCGACGTGCTGTCCTGCCATGACAATGCTCATATGGACGCCCAGGATGCCCATCTCGTATTGGTGCATCATTTCAAGTATCGTGTAGATACCTTTTTCGGGATGCAGCCTGCCCGCGTATAGGACTTTGACCTTCTTGCCAGGTTTTGACCGCCGCGTGTTGCCATAGATGGGATCGGCAAATGGCATGACGACATCAATAGTACTGCTTGGTATTTGCAAATAAAGCGCCCACTGCTGTGCGTTGTATATGCTGGTGGCGATAATTGTTTTGCCTTCTGTGTCCTTTTGTCTTTCGTGTTGTTCCACTTTTGACGGAACGGCACAATGCAAGATAATCGCTGCTTTATACCGAGTTGGCACATCGTATGCCCGGTTCACAAACACGACTGTGCCCGGCAAATCGCTGACTTCAGCCGGGTTGACTAGGCTTAAAAATGGAACATCCGGGAACTCCCGCCTGCTCTGCGTAGTCGCTACGCCGACCATGACTACCTGGGCATCAATTCCTCTGCGCAAAAGTTCGCGTACGTGACCTGCGGTGAATGTCTCGGAACCACCAGTACCAGCGAGCATTGCCTCGCCGGAAGGCCATATAAATGAAATCATAAGTGCCCTAAAAGCTAAGGCTTTGCTTTGATTTGCTTGGGTTTTTTGATGGCCTTCCGGCCTTTGTCTTTCGACATTACTTTTGCTCCGCCAGAATGTACTGCAAGTAGTGAACCTTTGGCAGACCTTTTGGTCTTTTGATGGTGAATAGGGGCATGATGCGGTCCTCTCTAGGGACTTAGTTACGTGTAACCAACATCAATCTTTTCGGCTGCCCCTGGCTGGAAATTTAGTGTTAAAGTGGTCTTATATATAGTATGCGCTTGTTTATGCTAAATACCTAATCTCATACCTAGTGACGTAGTAAGCTCGGCTCCCCTAGTGGACTCGGATCTTGATCTCGGCACAAAACACTAGCAAGCATACGTCAGGAGAACGTTACCCGATTTAAAAGTCCGAGTATCTTTTAGAGCGAATTGTAGCAGCTCGCCTGTACCGTAAAACAGGGGTGTTCCCATGCCTATGATGATTGGATTGACCATAATCCTGATCTCGTCGAGTAGACCCTTTTCGATGAGCGTCAGACATAAATTTGAGCTGGCGAGTACCGCGATATCTTTACCGGGTGCCCTTATAAGCTCTTGTACCTTTTCGACTACATTTGTACTTGATTCCACGTTCTGCCAATCGGTACTCATAGGCTTGTGTGAAAATACGACCTTATTGAGGCTATTCATCCGGGCGGCAGTCCCGGGCTCAGTTTTAATCACTTCTTCAGATGGCCAATACTCAGCCATCAGCTCATACGTTCTTCGCCCGAATATCAGCGTGTCCGTCTCGTCGAGTTGATTATTTGCAAATTCGGCGAACTCTTCGTTGTCGGCATTATGCCAGCTTATGTCGTGATCCGGGCCCTCAAAGTAGCCATCGAGCGTGGTCATCATAAAAAGAAATACTTTTCTCATACATCTATAGTAACAAAAAGACTTCCAAAGAAATCCTTCATTGTGTTTATGCTTGGGTCGGCAAATGATTCAGGAATATAACTCTTACCAAAGATGTTGAGATTTCCGATGGGCTTACTCAGCAGCTAACCTTTCACTGTTCAAAACGCGTTACCCGTGCCGAATCGGTACGGTTGTGTCCGTCTATTGTTGGGTGTTTAGTACTGACGCTTCGGCCACAAGGTTTGTTATCCCTGCTTTGTTGATTGGGTCGCCTTCGTGGAATTCGATTGCGCGTTCTGTGCTGCTATCCATCCGGGCGTTAAAAAGGTGTGCAGGGTCTTTCATGCGAGCCCCTTTATTGAATACCAGTTTCATATTGTCTTTGAACGTCTCAGTGCGGCAAAGCATCCCATTTTTGGACCAGACAGGCAACCCCTCAGGCCGGGTGCGCATCCTCCACTTTACTTCTTCGAAAATGTCCGGGTCGGCGGCTCTGATAATGGCGCGTAGCCGGGATAGGGTTTCGCCTTTCCAGCCACCGTACAGCGTAATGATATCGTCAATTTGTTCGGCAGCAGATTTGTTATCACTCATACACACTCCATCATACCAAATAGTAAAACTCCCGAAGAAGTGTTGCGGTGCTTGGCTCGTGTGCCTCTGACGAAATCGAGCCAGGTTAAGGCTGAGCTAATAGAGATACGGGAGATAGTACATGCTGTCAGAACCACTACTCTTCCAGGATGCAATTTTATACGCGATAACGACTATATCTTAAACATCTTCCACTGGCTTAAGTTGCCTGCATCGTACTCATCGCCAACAAATATCTTCCAGGTATCTAGTTCTGCGGGAATTACTATACCGCCGTCATAACCTTCATGTTTGTCTAGCCATGCCCGAAGTCCTTTGGCGCGGCTACCAGCACTAGCGGCTGTTTCGCCACTCTTGGTGTCTACTACCCAAACTTTATCTTTGGTCTTAATAAACCAGTCAGGGTAAAAAAGTCTCTCAATCTCCCCGTCCATATACGGCACGGCAAAGTACAGGCTTCCGTGGTCACCGTTCTTGTGCCACCACTCCACATTTTCGTTATCGTCCATAAACCGTAAGAAGGCTTCTTCATTCTTCTTGCCTGTGTAGTCCTTACTAATGTAGAAGTGGTCGTAGGCGTTACGCTTAACGTCTAACTCTTCACACAGGTCAGTAAAGCGGTCGCTGGCAATGGGTATTTCTATGGTCGCCACACTGCGCTCACGATTTTGTTCAGCCTTTTTAACAATCTCCTTAGTACGAACCGGTCGGTAGTCCCACAACGCCTTGCGTATAATTTCTAGTAGCACGCTATTGGTACTCATAAGGTCATTCATGATCACTTTGTAGTAATCAGCACGATCTAACTGCGTGTTATTGCCGAACCAAACATTCAACGCGGACTTAAGACGTCCCCACGAACGTGCAGGGGCAAACTTGGCTCGCTCGTCTGTCTGTTCACTAACAATCTTAAAGCAGTAGAGGTTATACAAGCGTTCTATGTCATGCAGGGATACTTTTAGGGTATCGCTACCACCTTCGGCTTTTAGCTCGGCTACAAAGTTATCATAGTCGTCAATCTCTACGCCCGTGATCACGTCGCTCGTAATCCCTGGGTTTAGGTCCAAGCCTTTCGCTCCAATCTTGGCGGCACGTTCGTGAGTGTCAAACGAGTCTTCAATGTCAAAGTATTTGTTGGCAACAGTCGCGAAGGTGAGCTGGAACGAGTCGCCTAAGTCGTTGTAGTCGTTACGGGCAGACGTGACTGTTTCTAGTGTTAGTGGCGTGACGTATTCTTTGCGGATAGACTCATAAATAGTTGGCCGGTTTTCACCGATGCCGTCTTTGTCATATGTGGCAACTATCTCGTTACGTCTGTAGTTAGTGTATAGGTAGCCTAAGTTCAATGCAGGAACGGTAAAGTGTCGTGCTAGTGGCATACGCAAAATACGTCCTACGGTTTGTATAGCAAAAGTGGCGTTCTTAATCTCGCGGAACATTACAAGCACCCCTGCGCGTGGACAGTCCCAGCCAGTCGCAGCCGCTTGCTTAAACAGCAGGAACGATACAGGAGAGTCGCTCTCCCGTATTGTAGTGAGGTTAATCTTGTCTTTGTCTAACCACACCGCTATCTCATTATCTGTAACGCCCTTGCTTTTCAGGAATGCTACTACGATGTCACGCTTGCTCGTGCCTGTTTCTAAGCTGGCCTTATCGTCATTAGGCAGCTGTATTAGCGCTAGAGGGTTAATGTCCTCGCCAATGTTTTTGTAGTGCTGCAGTAGCTCTAGGCGCTTCTGCCACGCCAGTTCTAGCAGTATCTCATCTTGGTTAGTTTCTGTACGCGCAAACCTACGCAGGTCTTCTTCGGTCTGGAAGATGATCTTTTCTTTGAGCAGCCCGCTTTCAATCACGTCTTCACGCGGTACTTCTACGGTCATAGCACCTGTAGTTTGTGGCGTAGCGGATATACCTATGATGATACGTGGCTTGATGACGTTCTGGATCAGGTCGCTAGCAAGCACCGTATTCGCGGCCAGGTGTTCTTCGTCAATGATAAGTACTATCTCGCGCCCTTTAGCGTGGGTAGCATTCATGTAGGTGTCAAAACTTATCTGCGTGTCGCCATCAGTGCGCAGACGGCGGTTTTCGGCAGACTGACTAACCAACTTTTCCCAATTTATAAAGAATACTGCATTACGTGGCAACACACCGTCGCCCAGGTCGTTCATGTCCAGCAATTTGTTTTCACTTGCACCCTCATAATAATCGAATAGTTTATCTTTGCTTTGTTGTGCCAGTGAGCCTTTAGTGATCCATATAAACGCCGCATCAGCATTAGTAAAGCGTGGCTCGCCTGTAAGGTCGCGTAAGAACTGTGCGATCATTGTGGTCTTTCCAGAACCTGTAGGGGCTTTGAGTATAAGGTTCGCGCCACGCGATTCGCTCCTCCATAACATTAGGAAGTTGTCTTTTAGTTTGGATATAGCAGTTTCTTGGAATGGCTTTAGAACTATCACTTGGCAATCTCCTTATACACTTCAATCAGTGGTTCAGGAATATCCTCTACGTTAACCTTTTTGCTGGCGTACTCTGTGCCAGCGTTCTTACCCCAGCCAAACACGTACAACTTTACAGGCTTGTCCTGGGCATTCAACTTATCCAGGTATTCTTGAATGCGTGCCTTGTCTTCACGGTAGTAAATACCGGTAACTTGTGTGGTGTTCTCGTAGGTTTGCCAGTGGTCTGTTTGCTCTACTTGATTAAAAGAGTTTTCGCGCAAAGCAATCATTGCACCCATTTCTTTTGTAATCTCTAGCTTATCTTTGTCGGTTAGTGCGCTCAAGCCGTTTGTGTCCACGAATTGAGTCTTAAAGTACCGCACGTTAGCAGGGATGCCGGCTGTAGAATTGTAACCGTTTATGACTTTGTTAATGCGTTCATACGTTATGTTTTCGGCAATGCCATTTTCGTTGTTTGTGCCTAGTATAAACTGGCGTTTGCCCCCGTCCTGGGCGTTCAGCTTGAGTACCGCGTGCCCGGTTGTCCCACTACCTGCAAAAAAATCAAGAATTATGGCTGTTTTGCTCGCGGTAATATACATAAGCTGTTCAACTAAGCTTGTTGGCTTTGGAAAGTCAAAATCACCAAGCGATAAAATCCTTGCCAGTTCCTTTTTTGCGTTATCATTCGAGAACACATTATCAACTAATGCCAGTGAAGACAGGTTATTTTCGCGGTCCAAATATTCAATTTTATAATGGCCATTATCTTTTGTGATTGTAGCCTTAGAGTATGTTTTTGTGTAAATACGACTACCGTTTTTACTTTTTTTAACCACCACAAAGCCGTTCTTAACGCCAAAATCAAACCTGTCTTTACCCCAGCGCCACACCCAGTCGATCTTTTTGTGTACACCCTTATGACGGGCATAGTGCTTCTCTAAATCACCCCCTGGGACAAAAGTCTGTCCATCGTGCTCAATCTTATAGTCCATGGCCGGGTTATAAAATAGTGAGCTATAGTCCAGAGTTTGATTTAACTTGTAACGTCCCCTATCCTTTTCGTACTCATCTGCAAAAGGATAGTCATCATCGTCCAGCTCAATACCTCTGAATTGAGCGAGCAGCCTATTCTTTGTGTAAACTAAAACGTAATCATGATTACTTGCGATGTCGTCACTGTGTTGTTTGCCTGATTTTTTCGTTACTCTTGGTAGGCAGCCAACAAAGTTAGCCTCGCCAAATATTGTGTCGCAAAGTATTTTTAAATGAGCCTGCTCATTATCATCTATGCTTATAAATATCACGCCAGTACCGGCCAGTAAGTTTTTGGCTAATCGTAAACGGTTATCCATAAAGCTTAACCACTCGCTGTGCCTGTATGGATCCTCCTTGTCTACGTAGTGGTCGTTATAAATGAAGTCCTTATTACCTGTATTGTATGGCGGGTCAATGTAAATAATATCTACCTTGCCTGCGTGTGTGTAGTTGAGTACGGACAGCGAGTGGTAGTTGTCGCCCTCCATCAGCAAGTGGGTAGGTTCGTCGCTGGTAGCTTTCGCGATAGTCCTATCGGCCACTGCTTGTAGTACGGGTATTTTGGTTTTACAGTCTACGACCACTTGTTCATCTTTGGGGTTCCAAACCAAACCGAACTTAGTGTCCTTCCTCAACTTGCCGATGTACGTCAGCAATTCTTCCTTCGTATATTCTTCCAGTTTTTTACTCATGTTTGTCTTCCTTACTACTTGCCTGACTCCAAAGACTAATGACGTTCGCCTTTTTCGAGTGCCTTATCCTGTGTTTGCCGACCCGGACGACTATGAATGTCCGGTCTTTGTCTCGGTTTTGTGATGCGCTAGGGTGGGCTCTCAATATTCTGCTAATCTTTGTGAGCGCCGGGTATTCTGGCAAGCCTTCGGTTACGCCCATATACTAATATCATATAATACCTAACAACGAGTTGATAGTAGTGGGTGGCTACGCTTGAGTACAGCAAATATGTGAAACGCTACAAAGCTGAAATGGCTTTACTGGACGAGCAAATCGTCCAGTAAACCAATCGTAGCAAAGAATTCTTAATGAAGGCCAAACGGCTGTTGTCACTGGCCCGAAAAGCCAAAAAACATATTCCAGAGCTTGCAACCGCCAAAAGGACCCAGATATTACGAGTTCTCCTTGCGAAAAGGGGTGGTCACCAACTGAATCAGTTGTATGTCCTGGGCCTACCCCGAGTCTCCCTAACGCGTAGCGTTTCTTTTAGTACCAAGGAAACCGTCACGAATAGATCGTATGGCAGCCTCTACTCGCTCTACTTCTATTAGGTAGTTGGCGTCGAGTTCGGCTATGCGGGCTTCCATGCGTTCTGCTCTACTGTCCACTGTAGTAAACCGCAGGTTATTAACACCAGGCAGACCGCCTGGCGCTGCCTGTGTAGTGGTTCGAGTCATATTATCCCCCTTACATTTAGATTGCTTGGGCAAATCCGCATATTTGGGAGCATTAATTCGTGTATAACGCTTCGGTTCGTGTGTCTTCGCTACCCCAAGCATGACACCTCTACTATTAGCAGTCTGTGCGTAACATCACGGCTTTTAAGTGCGTATGTGTATATACTTGAGCTTATGCCTGCAAACTCATTGACTCATACGTCTGCCCCAAAAGGTAAGGATAAGAGTATCGTTTCTTATTTTAGCGACGGTTTGGCAATGCGTTTCTCACGAGGAGAGACCATTATTAATGGCTTTGATGAACCGGAAGGTGTATATCTCATTAAGCAAGGTTTTGTCAAAGCGTGTTCTGTATCACAAAGTGGTCAAGGGAACCTTTTGTTGATCCACGGAGTTGGTGAGTTTATACCCCTGCCCTGGGCACTCAACGGGTACTACACTACAGGGTTGTCTTACGAAGCCATGTCAGATGTCATAGCCCTTCGAGCTTCAAAGAATGAGCTGCGTACGGCGATGGGTAATAACTCGTGGTTGAGCCACGAAGTATTAAACCAAGCGGTTAATATAATTGCGGTCTATACACAGCGGATACAGACCCTCGAATTTCGGTCAGCGCGTGGCCGGATTGTTGCCGAGCTATTATATCTGGCTGAAAGGTTTGGTAGATATGTAGCTTCAGGGATTCTTATTGATGCTCCTATAACCCATCAGGATATAGCAGACTCTATCAATATGAATCGGGAGACAGCTAGCAGGGCTTTGGAGTTGTTGTCTGACGAGGAACTCGTGGGCCAAGAAGACCATTTTTTTATCGTTCGGGATCTACCTAAGTTACAGGAAGCTCTGATTTAGTTCGGCTGGGTTTTATAGCTGCGTGAAAACCGTACTTTAGGTGTCACTAGGAATAGGTTGTCGAAAGTGTGTAAGCAAGTTTTGCCGCCAAGGGCTTTCTTGATACCGATTTCTCGGATTCGTTCGGAAATTGACATTGTCATGGTGTTGATGATCGATAAGCCGCCAACCAGCAATGAGATAAATGCTACGCCAAATAAAATCGAATTGAGTATGCCGGTTGCACTGGCTATCTGGTCCTGAAAATCTTTTGGACCCGAGGCTTTTATGTCGCTGACCTGTTGATTGATTCGATTTGCCAACGCATTGGGGTCAACACCAGGTTTAATGTATACAGTGAAACTGTTAACTATTTGCTGCGGGGCATACTGCTGCCTGACAATTTTCGGCAAACTTTTGTATAGCAATTGTTGAGCATCTGTGAGGCTCATCCAAACTTCGTTATCGGGCGCGGTTAGCGTTTTGTTCATAATGCCAACGACTTCGTAATGCTTGTCTCGCACCGTTACTGTGCCACCAATGTGAGCTCCAAGTTTTTTAACTAAGTCCGAGCCGACTATCACTTTGCTGCTGTCGCCTGCCTGCAGCCCACGGCCTGAACCGTAGGCGATCTTGAATGTCTCATACTTATTACCTTTGGAGTCGGTACCGATAATCCCTGGGGGCGGACCAAGACTCACGGCACTACCATTTTCGCTGAGTGGCAAATAAATGCCGGCCGAAACAGCAGCGACGCCTTGGACCTTGGCGATTTGCTTACCCTTATTAATGTTCATTGATGTTGGTAGCGTGACTAGTGACGAGCCCTTGGCGCTCACCGTAACTTTGTCGGCATAGTAACGAGTGCCACCGCTAACTAACAGATTGATTTTCTCGGCCATTGAGCCCATCACTACAAACGCAAAGATGCCGATAGTAATCCCAAAGATTGTGAGAACCGTGCGTGTCTTACGACGAAACATGTTTTTTAGGATTTCAACCATAGCTCTTCCCTAATTCGGCCCGCAAGCCAACTATAGGATATATGGGGAAATCTCGTCAGTGACGGTGGTCACTCTGAATGGTTGCAGTTAATCACAACATCAGGTTCAATTAAAAGACCTCTGATATAACGAAGGCCAAAATGCCCATGGCTCGGCTTGCAGGTCTCGAATCTGCACATGGAAGCCTTCTGTTATAGTATTCCGAACTCATGCGTGGCTAAGACAAACATGGCATGCGACCAAGCTAGAGGAACGATAGCTTGTCTATTGCCCGGTAAGAGTTGTTCGGGTATGCGGTTATTTGGCAAGGTGTGATCTCTGTATTTCTTATCTAAGCAGTTGATTGTCGCACTGTACAATGTTGCGGCTTCGTCGACTTGCCCGATCTTGTGTGACGCAATCGCGTGCCAGAAAGTGAGTAAGGGCCAGCGGCCCGCAACTGCTTCGCTGCCGTCAGGTCGCACTATGCCGTCATAAGTATCGCCAACATATCGGGCAACGCCATCTGGTAAGGCACATAATTCTCTCCCTATGGCTCGGACAGTTGCCACTGTCCTCGACGACGCCTCACTACCCGGAATAGGGAAAGGAAAAACTAAACCATCCAAGCTGGCATCGAGTGTATTATCGTGATCCTGGTTCCCGATAGCTGCGCCTCCAAGTATTTTACGCAGGTAGTGCGGGCCTGATCTGTCAGATCTGAGTACTCCGTACATGCTCTCTCTGCTTTTCTTCCAGGCATCTACTTCCCCGATTCTGCCGCGCCAGTGTTCAATTGCACGACCAAGCCCATAGGCTGCTGCTGCGAGCGAATAGGTAAACACGTCTCCTTTGCTGGGGTCAGTTGTGCGGTTCTCCCATAGATCCTGTGTCGGGGTGCGAAACGCAGTTCCTCCCCATTGACTTGATAGCCCATTGGCGAGAGCCCGTATGGTATGGTCGGTAAGTTTATCAGGATAATCCCGGGTTTCCGTAAGAGCCCATAGTAGGGCTCCAGCCTGATCAGGTTGGTAATCTCTGCCGTAACGGTTATCGAGGCTACCATTTGTAGCATAGCGCTTCACCAAAAGCCCGGTTTGTGCGAAGCCTTCTCCCCGTTCGTTGAGCCATCTTAGGTAGTTGGAACGTATGTCAGCAGCTGACGGCATTGCCAGTCGTTGGGCGGCAACTATCTGAAAAGCGGCATCACGAGGCCATACAAACCGGTAATTCTCCGCTTTGGGCGGATAATCAGGAAGGTCACTATTAGCAGCAACGATTGCGCCATTCGTCAGTGCACAATCGAGAAGAACCAACTGGCTCTCTTGCCATAACGCCTCAATGCGAGCGGTATTCACCACTTAAGGCTCGTAGAAGCAACGGGGTACATTATACGGAACAATACCACAGAAATCGGGATTTGTAGAATGTTGCTCAGCTTGCCAGATGCGAGCCTCTCAGTTTCCGCCATCCCCCGGCTTCGTTATTTGCGACGACTGCCTGGATGAGCTCAATGAATGCTACTCTGTCGATCTTTTGCCCGTTGTATATCTGTATAGATCGAGCAGTTGCGTTCCGTTGTCCTTGGTTTATGAGCTGTTTGGGATCCGGCGCAACTGGGTCATAAATAAACACATTGACGTGATCTTTGGTCGCCAGTAGTGCGGCAACGTTGCCTTTATAGATAAAATATGGACGATTTGTAAACTTGATTTGCTCTTCAATTTTAGGCTCGGCAGTGCGTATCCAGTCTCGAATAGTGGTACAGATAACTTGCTGCCAAGCTGGCAACCCTGCAATGTAGTTATCGACCTGGAGCGCTGGACTCATTATGTCATTGTAGCAAAAATCCAGCAGCACAATGCTTACTAGATCGTTGCTCAAGTCTGTACTATAAATAGTCTGGCTCGGCGATTGGTTCCGGAATATAATCTTTTCAGAAGAAAACGGTATTGACGTCAAGGAAATACGCAAACTTTTGCGCAACTAAAAATAAGGTTCAGAGCCTGCGTAATCCAACGCTGTCGAGCCTTCAATAAAATATTTGTAACAAATTTTCTGCTAGCTACGAGGGAGAGTGATGCCAGCTTGTTTAGCGGCTGCAAGAAGTTCCGCATTGAGTGTTAATAATTTTTGCTCAAGTGATTTTCTACTGAATTCGTTATCGGTAATCGCGCTTGTTTGTAGGTCTTTGATCATGTCATAGATTTCTTTTATATCTTCTCGCAGAGCCACAAGCTCGCCTAAAACTGGATTTAACTTTCTATCAAAGATAGCTTCAATTTGTTGCAGGTCTTCTCGCGTTAAGCTCATGCGTCAATTTTAACATAACAAAAAACTACTGCTAAATAACAGGGGTCAAATTGCTTATGGCTCAGCACGCCGGTCTTGAACCGAGCAGGCATGTTGTGACTTGGCCTAAATCCTCGCATATCACCGAAGCACCTGCTTGTCTGAAAACATTCTCGCTGATCATTCCTTGGGTCATCCCAATGAAATCCAGGCTCGCATTTTGAGCGGCCTGTAGATCGCTAAGGGCTTCTCCTATATAGACGACCTCGTCTTTGTCTATCCTTCTTTCATGTAATGTTTGTAGGGCGGGCGTAAATACTCGGCCATCAGGTTTATGAAATTCGCTTGCTTCGGAGCCGTGTATAAACGCAAACCATGCAAATGGCAAGTCGATATTCCGGAGATCAATCATGGCGCCATCAGTATACATTGCTGTCATAAGCCCTAGAGTCATGCCAGCGTTATACAACGCTGTGAGCGACTCCAACGCATGAGGCTCGTACTGCTTCGGGAATTCGAGTTCGTGGCGGCTGAAATTTGCCCGTCGCTCTTCGGGAGTGCCTAGATTTTGATACAAGCCGGCAGCTAGTTCGTCAAAAGGCTTGCCCCAATATGACCTGAGCGTGGCCTCGTCTAGGTCTATGTTATAGTAGTGCTTTGCGACCCACTTATGCTGTCTCCACTTTGGCTCGCGTGTAGTGAGCAGGGTGTCATCGATATCAAAGATAACGGCCTTATACTTTCGGGCATGATTACTCATTGATGATAACTCCGGCGATATAGAGAAAATTACGAAAGAGTGAAAGACCGACCAGTGTGTAGACCTCTTCAATAGTTGCGAATTCGTCCACGACCTGTTGTTTATCGAGTCTGCCGAGGTCTTTGTCGACCTGAAGCCAAGTCTGCAGCATAGTCATAGTCAATTCAAAGTGCGACTGAATACCATATGCTTTTGGCTGAATCTGTACAATCTGATTATGACATTCCCGTCCCACGGCCAGTAATTGCATATTCTCAACAAGCTCGACAGTTTCACCATGAAGCTGAAATACCCTGAAGTCATTACGGAGTCCAAGAAATAGCGGGTCTTTCTTACCTAAAGCGGTCAGGGCAATGTCTGTCAGAGACACATGGTATGGGAGGCCTTCGGAGTCGCGAAGTCCAATCTCTTTTATCCCTTGTACAACTTTTCCGCCCTTTGCCTTTACGGCAACCTGCAAGCCCAGGCATATGCCAAGGTAAGGAATGTTGGCGTTTAGTGCCCGCTTCACTTGCTCAAGCTCAAACTGCATCTTCTCGGTGTCGTCGTTGGCGCTATCTGGACCGCCCATTACAATAAGCGCACGGTAATTCGTCGGGTCGGGAAAGACCTGCCCCTGGCTTAAATCTACAACATCATAGGGCATCGCTATTTCTTCAAGTATGTGTGCAATTAAACCGGGGCCTTCGTGGCTAATATTTTGGACGATTAAAACTTTGCCCGTTTGTGTGATTGTCGACCTGGGGGATTCAGACCCAAGCTCTGCTTCCCGTTTCAGCGCAAGGTAAATTACATACAAATGGCGCGTTAGAGGTTCTTTGCGGTAATTCTCCCAAGTCCAGTACGGACTAAACAGCTTCGCAACAGCCTCGTACCGGCTTCGGACGGGCACGCCAGCATATTTTCCGAGCCCAAATAGAATAATGGCTGTTTCCGCCTCTTTATATTCAAGCCGTTTCTGGATGACTTGCCGTAGCGTCTCGATAAATATAGGTGCCCGCTTCGATGGGCTTGCACTAGGTCCGCTCTGCTGCAGTACCACTGGCAGATTAATCAGAGGAGACCGCTCAAGGGTGGGGCTCGCCATGATTCCCGTCCGGATAATCTCACGCAATGCTTGTATGTAGGGTGTGGTTTCAGGAGGTATTTGAGTCGTATCCATCGTCGTTATGTTCTCTTTCTGAATGGTAGCATAAATAATTACTGTACGTTTTGCTATTGCGTCGACGGATTTCGACGTTTTGGGACGGAATAAATGCCGAGGTTACATGTTGAACACAAAAAATAACCTCTGTTCCTAAAACAGAGGTTAAAATGCTCATGGCTCGGCGATTGGTTCTAGAATATAACTTTTAGAGAGGAAAACGAGATTTATGTCAAACGGCTCGGTCTGTTATTCGAAGGACGAGATGAAGGAATGATTGAAGGGGCCAAGGACCAGGACAAGTCCTGTACCTACAATTGTGCCACTATTCTTTCGAACATCGTCTCTAAGGCAGATAAATTCATATCTTCGACGGCGAGCCGTGAGGCTTCATCGTTCTCGCCATCCATGACGGCATCCCAGTCAATATTGTAGCCGGCGTCGTGGGCAACTCTTGACCAGAATATACGTTGTGTCCGACCGTTACCTTCGCGAAATGGGTGAATGTAATTCAGCTGGTCGTAATAATAAGTAAGGCGCTTTATAAATGCTTCTCTATCTAAGCCTTTAAGGCAGCTCTCTTTAGCGAACTCAGTAAAGACATAGTTTCCTGCATCTAGGATTTTACTAACGACTAAGAAATACTCAGTACCATCTCCATTTTTCCTGATATCGACAGTTCTGATCTGGCCGGCCCAATCGTATACGCCCTTAAAGAGCTATTTGTGAACGGCTAAGACTTCATGCAAATCATTTGATCGAGGAATTGATATGCTCGCCAGCTCCAGTTCGTTTGCAAAAACTACCTGCGGCTCTTGATTTTTTAATTCTTGAGACGACTTAGCCCCTAGAAGATTTCTGAGGTCGCCAATACTTTCATCAAAGTAAGGATCGACGAACGGCACCTATAGGACCCCGTAACGAGCCCGTATTTTTTTGCCGCTTCTTTGGCGGTTACTTTGCCAACGATGTAATTATCAGCAATTCTCTTAGATTCCTCAGATACCTTTAAACCCTCAAGCCGTTCATTTGCAATGGCTTGTTTTACGATATTTTTTCGCTTTGCATCAGCTTTACTCATATCTATATTATACAACAAAAGACCTCCGAAGAAGCCTTTCATTGTACTTATGCCTGGCTCGGCAAATGGTTTTTATTCCAAACTTTTGAGGAACTGGATGGTGTGAAAGATAAAGACACGGAGGTGCAACAGATCCGTCAGCTCCTCGACG
>Ga0265334_10000026_pt1 | contig 116448 bp, 133 predicted proteins | sample 42023metaG_FD_192442 | JGI IMG/M metagenome (GOLD analysis project Ga0265334, IMG submission 192442) | Rhizosphere microbial communities from Carex aquatilis grown in University of Washington, Seatle, WA, United States - 4-20-23 metaG | ecosystem: Host-associated > Plants > Roots >...
CGACGCTCGCGAGCCGGCCGCCGGCGATTGTGCTGTGCGTCGGGTCGAGCGTGATCGGCGTGCCGGCCGCGGCCGTCGCGTGCGCGACGACGAGGTGGGGGGTGACGGTGCCGGTGCCGGTGGAGCCTCCGCCTCCGCCCGAGCCGCCACCACCTCCTGAGCCGCCGCCACCGCCCGAGCCGCCGCCACCACCGCCCGAGCCACCGCCGCCCGAGCCACCGCCGCCGCCACCGGCCGGCGTCGCGAGCCGGCGGATGTCGCCGCCGCTGGGGTCGAACTGCTCGCCGATGTAGACGGAGCCGTCGGGGCCCGCCGCGGTGAAGCCGCCCCCGCCGAGCTGCGCGCTCGTGCCGGGCCCGCCGTCCCCGCAGCTCGCGGGCGTGGTGCACGCGGTGCCGTCGCCGGCGATCGTGTGGACGACGCCGTCCGTCGTGATCTCACGCTCGATGAACGACTGCTGGAACCCGACGTAGACGTCTCCCGACGCGTCGGTCGCGACCTGGATCGGTTGGCCGCCGAGCGGCGCGCTCGCGGCGGCCGTCCCGTCGCCGCAGTGGCCGGGCTGGTAGACGTCGCCCGGTCCGTCGGGGCAGCCGTGGGCGCCGGTGCCGGCGAGCGTCGAGATCGTCCGCGTCGGCGTGCCGAACGGCGTGACTGCGCGGATCCGCTGGTCTGCCTCGTCGGCGATCAGCAGCGTCCCGTTCGGCGCGACAGCGACGCCGGCGGGCGCGTTGAGCTGCGCGGCCGTCGCGTCGCCGCCGTCGCCGCACGCGGCGGTCGACGGCGCGCAGGCGGCCGCGCCGCCTGCGACCGTCGTGATCGTCGCGCCGTTCACCATCCGGATGCGGTCGTCGCTCGAGTCGGCGATGTACAGCCGGCCCTGGGGATCGAGCGCGAGCCCCTCAGGCGAGAGCATGTGCGCGCTGCCCGCCGGGCCGGTGTCGCCGCAGGTGCCGCCGTCGCACACCGTGCCGTTGCCGGCGTACGGCTCGATCTTGCCCGTCGCGGCGACGACCTCGCGGACGCGGTTGTCCTCCGTGTCGGAGATGAAGATGTTCCCGGCCGCGTCGACGGCGAGGCCCTGCGGCAGGAGCAGCTGCGCGCTCGTCGCCGGCCCGCCGTCGCCGCACGCGCCGGTGGTGGGATCGCCGCAGGGGGTCCCGTTGCCCGCCACCGTCGTGACGATCCCCGTCCCGGCCGCGATCTTGCGCACCGTGTCGGTGTCCGTCACGTAGACGTTGCCGGCGTGATCGACCGCCATCGGGCCGGGGAAGCCGAACTTGGCGCTCAGCGCCGGACCGCCGTCGCCACAGGGCTCGGCCCCGCACGATCCGTCGCCTGCGAACAGCGAGATCGTCGTGCCGGCGACGCTGCCGGTCGCTTCGCCGACGATGCCGAGTGCGATCGCCGCGGCGAGTAGCAGCCCGGCGACGGTCAGCAGGCGGACACGCACGTGCGCACCCTCTCACACCCGCCGGGCGCGTGTGCGTCAGGTCGGGCTACCCGACGATCCCGAAGCCGATCGTGCGCGCTGCGCTCGCTCTGCCGCGGCCGAGGCGGGCGGCGAGGCTGAAGCGGTAGCTGCCGATGGCGAGCTTGTGCCGCCCGAGGCGGCCGCTGAAGCGCAGGAGGTTGGGGCCGGCGACGTCGGCGTGCGTGAAGCTGCCGAGCGTGGTCCAGCGGGTGCAGCGCCTGTGTCTGCGGTTGGCTCTCGTCGGGCGCACGCAATGGCCGCCGACGCTGCGTCCGGCGCTCGGGCGCTGGACGGCGAAGGTCGTGACCGCGGCCTTCGAATCGGTCCAAGAGATCGTCGTGCCGACGGGCGGGCGTCTGCGTGCGGTCGTGACGATGGGGCCCGAGGCGGCGGCGCGGAAGCGCGTCGCGGACAGCTTCACGTGCGAGACCGCCGGTATGCCGCTCGCGCCCGAACCGCCGCCGGAGCCGCCGGAGCCGCCCCCGGACCCATCGCTGCCTCCGCCCCCGAACGGCCAGCCGTCGGGCGTGTAGATCTCAGCGCTGCTCTCCGTCTGGAAGACGCCGCCGGCGTTGTCGTTCTCGCCGCCGGAGACGAGCACGCGTCCGTCGGACAGCAGCGTCGCCTGGTGCGCCGCGCGCACCGTTCTCATCGAGGCGGCGGGCGACCACGTGTTCGTCGCCGGGTCGAACAGCTCGGCCGAGCCCACGTATCTGGCTCCGTCGTAGCCGCCGGCGACGAGCACCTTGCCGGTCGGCAGCAGCGTCGCGGTGGCGTCCTGGCGTGCGGCAGCCATCGGCGCGACGTCGGTCCAGCCGTTCGTCGCAGGGTCGTAGAGCGCGGCGCTCTTGAGCACTCTGCCGCCGCCCGCGCCGCCGGCGATCAGCACCTTGCCGTTGCCCAGTCGCGCCGCCACCTGCTGGCGTCGCGCGTCGGTGAAGCTGCCGGCATCTCTCCATCTGTTCGTCGCGGGGAAGTAGCGCAGCGCGACGTTGCGCATCGTGTTGGACGAGGAGCCGCCGGCGACGAGGACGCTGCCGTCCGCCAGCAGCGTCGCCGTGCCCCGGGCCATGAAGTCCGGCATCGCGGCTCCGGTGCTCCACGTGCCGCCGGCCGGGTCGTACAGCTCGATCTGGTCGTAGGCTCTGTCTTGATTCAGGTCGTCGGGCGTGTTGTAGCCGCCGATCACGAGCACGCGCCCGTCCGCGAGCGTCACCTGCAACGGGAAGACGTGGGCGTGCGGCATGGCGACCGCGATGCCCCACACGTTCGTCGCGGGATCGAACGTGTACGCGGAGGAGAAGACCGATCCAGGGTCCATGAAGCCGTAGGTGTGTCCTCCGGCCAGCAGCACCCGTCCGTCTGCCAGCGCGCTTGCGCCTTGCGACGCCACCGGAGTGGGGAGGGCGGGCGACGGCAGCCATCTGCCCGCGGATGGATCCCAGCGCTCGCTCGTTGCGATCGGGAACACGTAGAGCGCGCCGGAGACGCCGCCCGCCGCCAGCACCTGCCCGTTCGGGAGCAGCGTCGCGGTGAACTGCGCGCGGTCCCCGGACATCGCGCCGGTCGGCGCCCAGGAGTCGGCCCGCGCGAGCGCGGGGAGGCAAGCAGACAGGAGCGCCAGCGCCAGCGCGAGCCGACGCGATCGGGACGAGTTCACGGCGGCAGCCTTCCTGTCGCGCGGGCGCTTGTCAATGCCCGCGCGCGGGGATGTCAGATCGCGGGCGAGGCCTGGGCGGCCGGCGCCGGCTCGATCACGTCGACCGCGATCTCGTCGTGCCAGACGTACAGCACGGGGACCTGGAACTTGCCGCTGTTGCCCGCGCGGAACGCGAGCATCTCGGGCCCTTCCCAGTAGCGCTCCCAGTCGAGTCTCGACTCGAACCACACGAGCTGCGTGATTCTGTACGCGTCGTCGCGCGAGCGGTGGACGCGGTACTGCGTCGCGCCGTAGCGGATCGACACGGCTGCGACCTCGCTGACCGCCGCGGCGAGCTTGTCGCCGCGGAACAGCGTCGCATACCAGGGGATGTGAACGACTCCGGCCATGGGCGGGATCCTATCGATCGGGTTCGCGGATCGCGTTGCGGACGGCCGGCGCTACGCGCCGACCTCCGCCCGGATCGCGCCCGGTCCGTCGGCCGTCTTGCCCTGGCCCTCGGCCGTCGCGCCGACGAGGATCGCGATCTTCCCGAGGTGCTTGTTGTCGCGCAGCAGCTGGTGCGCGTCGGCGACGCCCTCGAAGCCCATCGTCTTCCACAGCACCGGGCGCACGAGCGACTGCTCGATCAGCTCGTTGGCCTTCGTCGCCTCCCACGCGTTGGCGAAGTGCGAGCCGATGATCTGCTTCTGGCGCATCCACAGGTAGCGCACGTCGAAGTCGAGCTGGTAGCCCGAGGTCGCGCCGCAGATGACGACCTTGCCGAACGGTCTGACGCACAGCACCGAGGTGGGGAACGTCGCTCTGCCGACGTGCTCGAAGACGATGTCGGGCGCGCCGCCGAGCTTCTCCTCGACGGCCGCGCAGAAGCGCTTGGACTCCTTGAAGCGCGCCTTCTCCTCCGCGCCCTCCTCGCCGCCGCGGCGCATCATGCCCTTGAAGTCGTTGCGGTCGATGTAGTCGACGGCGCCGAGCTGCTTGATCAGCTCGCCCTTTTCCGCGCTCGACACGACGCCCACGCTCTGAGCGCCGGCGATCTTGCAGAGCTGCGTCGCGAACACGCCGAGGCCGCCGGCGGCGCCCCAGATCAGCACGCGGTGGCCGGGCTGCAGCTTCGCCTGGTCCATCAGCATGCGGTAGGCGGTGAAGTAGGTGAGGCCGTAGGAGGCGGCCTCCTCCCAGCTCAGGTGTCTCGGCTTGGGGAGGAGCTGCTGCGCCTGCACCTTGCAGAACTGCGCGAACGAGCCCCACGTCGTCTCGTAGCCCCAGATCTCCTGCGAGGGCGCCGCGAGCGGGTCGAGGCCATGGACCTCGACGTCCTCGTAGGACGCCTGGTTGCAGTGGATCACGACCTCGTCGCCGGGCGCCCAGCGGGTGACGCCGTCGCCGACCTTCCAGACGATGCCCGAGGCGTCGGAGCCGCCGATGTGGTGCCCGTACTGCGGGTGGTCGCCGTAGCGCATCACGGAGATCGGCTCGCCGAGGGCGGCCCACACGTTGTTGAAGTTGACGCCGGCGGCCATCACCCGCACGACGACCTCGAAGGCGCCGGGCTGCGGCGTCTCGATCTCCTCGAGCTGGAAGGCGTCGACCGGCTCGCCCAGGCGCTCCTCGCGGATCACCCACGCGGTCATCGTCTCGGGGAGCGTCCCCGGCTCGGTCGCGACCGTCGCGACCTGGCTCACGTCAACAGCCACACGGCACCTCTTCAGAGTTCGACGGGAAGGTGGAAGAGCCGAATCCTAGCGATGCGAGGAGGGTCACATATCCAGCCGCGGCGGGCCGCTCACTCGAGGAAGCGGGCGCGCCGGAACCAGCCGTAGAGCAGCACGCACGACAGCACGATCCCGCCGATGCCGAACAGGAAGAACGTCCACGGCGAGCGGATGTGCAGCACGAGCCAGCCGAAGTTCTGGCCGAAGAAGCCCGTCAGCGCCGTGATCGGCAGGAAGATCGTCGCGACCAGCGTGAGCCGCTTCATCACGAGGTTGAGCCGGTTCGAGACGGTCGACAGGTAGACGTCCATCACGCCCGTCAGCAGGTCGCGGTAGGAGTCGACCATGTCCGAGACGCGGATCAGGTGGTCGTAGACGTCGCGGAAGTAGTCGCGCGTCCCGGGGTCGAGCCCGGGCAGGTCGGCGATCTCGTCGATCGTGCGCGCGGCGAGGTCGCGCTGGGGCGTGACGATCCGCCGCAGCGTCACGAGGCGGCGCTTGAGGTGGAAGACGCGCTGGAGCTGCGCGTCGTCGGGGCTCAGCACGATCGCGTCCTCGAGCGCGTCGATCTCGTCGTCGATCGCCGACAGCGCCGGGAAGAAGCTGTCGGTCAGGACGTCGAGGATGCGGTAGACGACGAACTGCTCGCTGCGGTCGGCCTGCTCGGGCAGCCGGGTGCGCAGCTCGTCGAGCTCGCTGCAGCTTCCGCGGCGCACGGTGACGACCCAGGCGCCGCTGACGACGAGGTGGACCTCGATCAGCGTGGGATCCTCGCCGCCCTCGTCGCGCACGCCGTAGTAGACGACGAGCATCTGGTCGTCGTAGCGGTCGAGCTTCGGCCGCTGCCCGAGCTTCTGGATGTCCTCGAGCGCGAGCGGATGCCACCCGAAGCGCTGCGCGAGCGCCGCGAGCTGCTCGTCGGGCGGGTCGACGAGGTCGAGCCAGAAGAACTCGTCGCGCGCGGTCAGCTCCTCGATCGCGCGCTCGTCGACGCTGTCGAGCACCTCCATCGTCGGCGGACGCTAGCCCGCGTGGCGGACGCCGCCGGACCCTCCTACGGCTGCATGAGGTCCTGCTGCGCGCTCTGGCGCTCGGGACCGACGACGAGCCGTGCGGGCTGGGGCCCGCCGCCGGCGACGCCGACCTCGCAGGCGCCTGCGACCAGCGGCAGCTGGATCCGCGCGTTGCCCTGCGGGTTGATCGGGCCGCTCGAGGCGTCGTCGGAGACGCACGAGCCGCTCCCGCCGCCCGGGGCGGTGAGCGTGACGTCGCGCGAGCGCGTGCTCTCGTTGGCGATCAGCAGCGTCACCGGGCCGGCGCCGACGCGCGACGGCGAGACGTTGACGTGTCCGTCGGAGACGTAGATCGAGATCGAGACCGGTGCGGGCGGGCGCGAGGCGTTCGCATAGCTGCCGCCGCTCCCACCGCACCCCGCGACGCCGACGACGAGCAGCGTGGCGCTGAGCGCTCCGAGCATCCGCGTCCGCATCGTGCTTTGGGTCTCCCTCGTGGCCTTTCGGCGCCGGTCCGGCCGGCCGCCGATTCGTCGTGCAGCGGCACCCCCGTGGCCGCTGCGCGGGAACCTTAGCCGACCAGCCAGTCAATCGCGAGCCGGCCGGCTCCGCGGCGCGCTCGATGCGCCGCGGAACGGGGTGAGGCTCAGGCGTCGCCGTCGGCGGACGCGGCGGGGATCGCGCCGGCGAGCCGCTCGCGCTCGTCGGCGAGCTCGCTCAGAGAGCGCTGCAGGCGTTCCCAGGAGACCAGCTCGTTCTCCTCGTAGTCCGTCCCCGCGAGCGCCGAGGTGCTCGCGCGGTAGTCCTCCCACGCCGTGCGCGTCCGCTCGTCGAGCTGCTCGAGCTGGCGGCTGGTGTCGTGGTCGGCTGCGAATGTGGTCATCGGGCGCCTCCTTCGCTTCGACGGTGACCCCGTGCACTCATCATCTTACCCCGGCGCGCGGTCGCCAGCGCCCGAACGGCAGCTCGACAACGGTCGCGCTCGCCGGACCGGCGGCAAGCGTCGCCCCGGGCTCGGCCTCGCGGCGCACGAGCGCGAGCCCGATCGGGCCGTGCGCGGGGGAGTCGGCCACGCTGCCGAGCAGGCCGACGGGCTTGCCGTCGAGCGTCAGCTCGGTGCCGGGCGCGACGGGCGTCGACAGCCGCAGCCCGCGCAGGTGGCGGTTCGGCTTGCCCTTGTAGTAGAGGCGCGCGACCGTCTCCTGGCCGACGTAGCAGCCCTTCGAGAAGGACACCGCGCGCTCGTTGAGCCCGGCCTCCTGCGGGATCGTCGTGTCGTCGAGGTCGACGCCGAAGCGCGGGCGCCCGCGCTCGATGCGCAGCGTCTCGGCCGCGGCTTCGGGCACCGGGACGGCGCCGCGCTCGCGCAGCGCCGCCGCGAGCGCCTCGGTCTCCTCGGCGTCGCACAGCAGGTCGACGCCGACGTCGGTGACGATCGCACGCGCGGCGATCCCGTCGATCTCGGCGGGCGCGTGGGCGTGCTCCTCGTCGGGCAGGGCCTGCGCCTCGGCTCCCGAGACGCGACGCGCGTCGGGGCCGAGGAGCGACAGCAGCCCGCGCTGGAGCGTGCGCTTGTGCAGCTCGGCGTCGAAGCCGAGGCGCGCGCGGTGCAGCACGTTGAAGATCGCCTGCAGCGCGCCGCGCTCGGTGTCGAGCAGCAGCTCCTCGCCGGCGTCGAGGATGCGCAGGTCGCCGAGCATCTTGCCCTTCGGGCTCAGCACGGCGGCGTAGCAGCCGCTGCCCGGCGCGAGCCCCTCGACGTCGTTGGTGACCTGCCCCTGCAGGAACGCCTTGGCGCCGTCGCCGCTGAACGCCAGTTTGCCGCGCTCGGAGCGGTCGAGCAGCCCGCAGCGCTCGCGCACGGCGCGGTCTGCGTCGAGCTGGGGCCGGTCCTGCTGGGCGGCGGTCTCCATGCGGTCGAGGATAGCGAGCGGACGGCGGATCGCCGGTGACATCTGCGGCACTCCAAATCCGTGGTTTAGATGTGTCACAATCAGATCGGTGAGCCCGCCGCCGCCTCCACCGCCCCTCACCGACGCGTCGCTCGCGGTCGCCCCGCCGATGCCGAGCGCGCTGGAGCGGATCCGCGCGCGACGCGGACTGCGGGGGATCCTGCCGCTGCTCGGCCCCGCGTTCGTGGCGGCGATCGCGTACGTCGACCCCGGCAACTTCGCGACGAACATCGCCGGCGGCGCGAAGTACGGCTACCTGCTGCTGTGGGTGGTGCTCGCGGCGAACCTGATCGCGATGGTGGTGCAGACGCTGTCGGCCAAGCTCGGCCTCGCGACCGGCAGCAACCTTCCGGAGCTGTGCCGCGAGCGGCTGGGGGCGCGCGCCTCGGTGGGGCTGTGGATCCAGGCGGAGCTGATCGCCATGGCGACCGACCTCGCCGAGTTCGTGGGCGCGGCGATCGGGCTCAACCTGCTGTTCGGCGTGCCGCTGTTCGTCGCCGGGCTGATGACGGGCGCCGTGGCGTTCGCGATCCTCGGCCTGCAGGCGCGCGGCTACCGCCGCTTCGAGCTGGCGGTCGGCGGGCTGCTGGCGATCGTCCTGCTCGGCTTTCTCTACGAGACGCTGAAGATCGGCGCCGACTGGGGCGCGGTCGCGGGCGGCTTCGTCCCGCACTTCGACGGGAGCGGCTCGGTGCTGCTGGCCGCCGGCATCCTCGGCGCGACGGTGATGCCGCACGTGATCTACCTGCACTCGGCGCTCACGCAGGATCGGATCGCGGCGCGCGACGAGGGCGAGCGGCACGAGCTGTTCCGCTTCATGCGCATCGACGTGCTGCTCGCGATGGCGCTCGCGGGCGTCGTCAACATCCTCATGCTGACGGTCGCCGCGTCGCTGTTCCACGGCTCTGGCCTGACCGACGTCGACTCGATCGAGGGCGCCTACCACGGCTTCGAGACGCTCGTCGGCGGCGGTGCGGCGCTCGCGTTCGCCGCCGCGCTGCTCGCCTCCGGCTTCGCCAGCTCGAGCGTCGGCACCTACGCCGGCCAGGTCGTGATGCAGGGGTTCGTGCGGCGCACGATCCCGCTCGCGCTGCGGCGGCTCGTGACGATGGTCCCGGCACTGCTGGTGCTCGCGCTCGGGCTCGACCCGACGCGCGCGCTCGTGCTCAGCCAGGTCGTGCTGTCGTTCGGCATCCCGTTCGCGCTCGTGCCGCTGATCATGCTGACCAGCCGGCGCGATGTGATGGGCGCGTTCGTCAACCGCCGCGCGACGACCGTCGTCGCCTGGGGGATCGCCGGCCTGATCGTCGCGCTGAACGCCTTCCTGCTGGTCCAGACGTTCAGCGGGTAATCTGCGCGGCGATGCTCGCCGACACCTTCCAGCAGATCGTCGACTCGCTGCCCGACGACTGGACCGACCTCGAGCTCGACGTGCGCCTGCACGACGAGTCGCAGTACGTCGACGCCGCGGTCTACCTCGTCACGTGCAACGCGCAGCCGTACTCGAGACATGACTGGCACTGGCGCATCCTCGTCGCGCACCGCTTCGGGCACGCGGCAGCCGTGCCGGCCGTGCGCAGCGCGCTGCGGCTGCTCGACGACGCCGGAATCGGCGGCGAGCTGGCGCTGCGCGAGGTGCGCAGCGGCCGCGTCGAGGTGACGCACACGTGGGGCCGGCCGGAGTCGGCCGTGCAGGCGTTCCGCGCGCTGCGGGCGCAGTAGCTGCGCATCGCCCTCCCGCGGTCGGCAGACTTGCCGGCATGATCGCTGTCGTAACCGGTGCATCGAGCGGGATCGGCGAGGCGACGGCTCGCCGGATCGCCGCCGAGCCGGGCGCGCGCCTCGTGCTCGTCGCGCGGCGCGAGGATCGCCTGCGCGCGCTCGCCGAGGAGATCGGCGGGGCCACGATCGTCGCCGTCGACCTGACCGACGACGACGCGCCCGCGCGCGTGCGAGAGGCGCTGGAGTCCGAGCACGGCGGCCGCCTCGACCTGCTCGTCAACAACGCGGGCGCGTCGTGGAACGCCCCCTTCGCCGAAGGCGGCTGGGAGAACGTGCGGCGCACGATGGCGCTCAACTTCGACGCGCAGGTGCGGCTGACCGAGGCGCTGCTGCCGCTGCTGCGCGCCTCGGCTCCGTCCTCGGTCGTGAACGTCGCCTCGACCGCGGGGCGGGTCGGCCGCGCGGCCGGCGGCGCCTACTCGGCCAGCAAGTTCGCGTTTGTCGGCTGGACCGACTCCCTGCACCTGGAGGAGCAGCCGCACGGCGTGCACGTCGGCGTGGTGCTGCCCGGCTTCGTCGCGACGGAGGGCTTCCCGCAGACGATGCTCGTCGAGCGCCGCGCGACCGGTTGGGCGGTGGCGAAGCCGGCGACCGTCGCCGAGGCGATCATCGACGCCGGCCCCGGCGGGCGGGCGGAGCGCTACGTCCCGCGGCCGTACTGGATCGCGGCGATGCTGCGGATCGCCGCACCCGGGCTCGTGCGGCGGGTCACGCAGCGCGGCGCCAATCGCCTGCTGATGCGCGGGCAGGACCGGCTCTAGCGTCGCACCGGACGGATGAGTGTCAATTTGGGTACCGCTGCGGTACCCAGATTGCGGCTCAGCCCGCGTCGTCGCTCTTGGCGCCGGAGTCCGGCACGACGCGCGTGTCGAACAGGCGGGCGACGTCAGGCCGGGACGGGACGATCCCGAAGCGCGCCTCCCAGCTCGCCCACTGCGCGAGCACGCGCGGGTCGAGGCCGCCGATGCGGCCGCCCGGCGGCGACAGCGCGGGCTCGAGCGCGTCGAGCTGCGCCCGCAGCTGCTGGGCGTCGAGGCCGGGCACGGCCGACTCGAGGTCGGCGAGGCTGCTGGCCGGGTCGTGGACGGTAACGCCGTAGCCGCGCACGAGCGCGCGCACGGTCGCGTCGACCAGCGGGCGGTCGTCGCGCAGCATGCTGCGCGACGTCACCAGCACCAGCTCGGGGTAGGGCGGGGCGCCGTAGGCGTCGACGCGGAAGTCGCGCGTGCCGGGGCGCTTGCTCTTGAGCGCGACGCCCTCGACGTTCCAGAAGGCCGTCGCGCCGGCGACTCTGCCGCCGAGCAGGGCGGGGACGGCGTCGAAGCCGATCGTGACCTTGTCGACCTTCGCGTAGTCGCCCCCGGCGCCCGTGACGATCGAGCGCAGCACGGCGTCGTCGCTCGGCAGGCCGGTGACGCCGACCTTGCGGCCCTCGAGGTCGCGCGGGGTCTTGACGTCGGGCTGCGCGAGCACGGCCGCCAGCGGCCGCTGGACGATCGACATGACCGCGACGAGGTCGCGCCCCTGCGCGCCGGCGAGCGCGAGGTCGTGGATGTCCATCACCGAGAACTGCGTGCGGCCGGACAGCAGCAGCTTCACCGCGTCGGTCGAGCTGCCCGGCACGCGCACGTGCAGGTGCACGCCCTCGGCCGTGTCGAAGCCGTGCGCGACGGCTGAGTAGATGCCCGCATGCGCCGCGTTGGGCGTGAAGTCGAGCATCAGCGTCGCGTTCTCGTTCGGCTGCGCGCCGCTGCCGCCGGAGCTGCCGCAAGCGCTCAGGAGTGCAGCGCTCGCAAGCAGCGCGATCAGGGGGAGGATGCGGCGCATCGGCCGGGCAGGATACGGAGGTGCGCGCTCGCGGGGCGCTACGCCGACGCCGGGACGAGGTGCTCGACGACCACGTCGTCGCGCTCAAGGGCGAAGCGGACGCCCTCCTCGGCGAGCTGGCGGACCTCGGCAAAGGTGTCGGCGATCGCCGTCCAGCGATCGATGTCCGGCGACACGGCGACCCAGGTGTCCTCGTCCTGCTGATACTGAACTCGTACGTTGAGCATCGGCATCACAGTAGCTCCCGGGCGCGCTCAGGTTCAAGCCCTACCTGCCGGCAGAGGATGTCTCTGACCGTGTACGACCGAACCGTTTGACGATCATGGAACGCGAAGAGAATCCGTGGGTGGCGTGGAGCGCGCAAGATCCGATGCGAGCCGGTCTGCCGCACGACGCGGTAGTTCAACGGCTCGCGCATCAGGATCGCGAGCAGTCGGCGGGCCTTCATGGAGGGAAAGTCGTCCACGCGCGGCGATGCTGGTGCGGGGCGCGTTACATGTCTGTCGCGCTTCGCAAAATGAGCGTGGAGCCGTGGCTGGGAACGTGGCGCCTTGCTGCCGCGTGCGTCTGACGAAGGCTCGCCGGGGAGGTCGAGCGGGCGCGACTACACTCCGCCGAGATGCGCCGCCGGGTCACGTTCAGTCGCAATGTCACGCTGTCGCTGTCGCGGACGTGCGTGTCGCATTGCAAGTACTGCGCGTTCCAGACGCACCGGCTGCACCTGCACACGCCGGGCGAGGTCGAGGCGCTGATCGACGGTGCCGCGCGCCGCGGCGTGAAGGAGCTGCTCGTGCTGACGGGCGACGATCCGGCGCACCATCCGGGCGTGCGGGAGCGGCTCGCGCAGCTCGGCTTCGAGGACTTCGTCGCCTACGTCGCGTGGTGCTGCGAGCGGGCACTGGAGCGAGGGCTGCTGCCGCACACGAACCTCGGCGCGCTGTCGCGCGAGGAGCTTGGGCGCCTGCGCGAGGTGACGGCGTCGCAGGGGCTGATGCTGGAGTCGACGCGGGACGATCTCGTCGCGCACCAGGGCTCGCCGACGAAGGATCCGGCGCTGCGGTTGCAGACGATCCGCTGGGCGGGCGAGCTGAAGATCCCGTTCACGAGCGGGATCCTCGTCGGGATCGGCGAGACGGAGGACGACCGCGTCGCGGCACTGGAGGCGCTCGCGGCGGTGCATGCCGAGCACGGACACCTGCAGGAGGTGATCCTGCAGAACTTCGTCCCGCACGACCGCTACTACGGGCAGGAGCCGGGCGAGATCGCGACCGCGGCGGCGGAGGCGTATTGGCGCACGGGGCTGCGTGAGGGGCCGGAGGTGCCGGTGCCCGCGTGGGCGCAGGGCGGTGCGGGGCCAGTCGACATCGAGGGGATGAAGCGGCTGATCGCGGTCTCGCGCGAGTTGATGCCGGACGTGGGTGTGCAGGTGCCGCCGAACCTGGCGGACTGGTGGCCGGAGCTGGTCGCGGCGGGTGCGACGGACCTTGGTGGCTTGTCCGCGAATGGGGATCACATCTCGCCGGAGCATCCGTTCCCCAGTCCGCATCAGGTGCGCAAGCAGTTGGCGGGGGATGGGGTGGCGTTGACGGAGCGGTTGTGCGTCTATTCGCAGTACATCGACAGCGACTGGGTTGCGCAGGGTGTGTTGGACACGGTCCGGCAGAAGTACTGGTCCTTCATCCCGCGCAAGGGGTCGGGCCGGCAGGAGGCGCCGTTCGCGATCAACGGCGACTTGGTCGGGCCGGCGATCTCGCAGGCGCGTGACGGGCGGTGGCTGAGCCCGGAGGAGCTGACCGCCATGTTCGCCGAGACGCGCCCGGAGGCGATCGAGGAGATCCGCGTGGCGGCAGACGAGCTGCGTGAGGAGCTGGCCGGCGACCTGGTCACGTTCGTCGTCAACCGCAACATCAACGTCTCCAACGTCTGCACGGTCGGCTGCGCGTTCTGCGGCTTCGGACAAGGCAAACGCAGCCCGGATGCGTATGAGCACGACGAGGCGGAGTTCGTGCGGCGCATCCACGAGGCGCTCGACTACGGCGCCACGGAGTTGTGCATCCAGTCCGGGATCCATCCCGACTGGACGCTGGAGGACTATCTCGGCTGGCTGCGCCTGGCCAAGCGCACCGCCCCGCAGTTGCACCTGCATGCCTACAGCCCGATGGAGATCGCGCACATGCAGGACATCAGCCGGCTGCCGCTGTCAGAGATCTTCGCCCAGTTGCGCGACGCCGGCCTCGGCTCCACGCCCGGCACCGCCGCCGAGGTCCTGCACGACGGCGTCCGTGAGCGCATCAGCCCGAACAAGCTGCCCGTCGACCGCTGGGTGCAGGTGATCGAGGCCAGCCACGACGCCGGCCTGCGCTCCACCAGCACCGTGATGTTCGGGCACATCGAGGAGCCGTGGGAGCTGGCCGAGCACATGCGCGTCATCCGCACCCTCCAAGAACGCACCGGCGGGATCACCGAGTTCGTCCCCTTGTCCTTCATCCCGTTCCACACGCTCCTCGGCCGCACGCACGGCGTCGAAGAGATCAGCCGCGAGGAGAACCTCAAGCACACCGCGATCTTCCGCCTCGCACTCGGCCGCAGCATCGCCAACGTGCAGGCATCCTGGGTCAAGATGGGACTTGAGACCGCGACCGAGAGCCTGCGCTGGGGCGTCAACGACCTCGGCGGCACGTTGATGGAGGAGTCGATCAGCCGCCTCGCGGGCTCCTACCACGGCACCCGCCTCGACCCGCCCCAGCTGATCGCCGCCGCGCACGACGCCGGCCGCCCCGCCGCCGAGCGCACGACGCTGTACGGCATTCGCGCGCGCCACCCGCTCACCGCAGCGGCGGCGTAAGAGCATCCCCCGAATGGGGGGTAGCGGCGACGCGACAGCCCGCGGGAATCGGGCTTCGGGGCGTACGATCGGAGGCTGTGAGCACTGCGAATCCGTCGTCTCCGGCGCGAGAGACGAGCCTGTTCGCGGGGGTCGAGCCGCTCGAGGTGTTCGTCGACCTGCTCTCCGAGATCGAGAGCGACACGACGTCGAGCGAGTTCTACCACCGCATCTGCGAGGCGATCTGCCGCCTGACGACGATGCGCCGCGCGGCGATCTTCCTCTACGACGTCGGCCGCCAGCGCGTGCGTGCGGTCGGCTCGCACGGGATCTCCTACACGCGCCTCGCACAGCTGCGCCCGACGCTCGACCAGGCGCCGATCGCGCAGCGTGCGCTGATCGAGGACCGCGTGATCGTCGTGCACTCCGACGCGATCGAGCGCGAGGTCCCGCGCGACTACGCCGCCCTGCTCGGGATCACCTCGCTCGTCTGCACGCCGCTCGCGGCGGCCGGGCACCAGTACGGGATCATCGCCGCCGATCGCGGCGGCGGCGACTTCGAGCTGGCCGACGGCGAGCGGCACCTGATGTGGACGCTCGGCAAGACGGCCGCGCTGGCCGCGACTGCGCGGATCGCGACGCGCCAGCAGGAGCGCACGCGCCGCCTCGGCGAGCGGATCGACCTCGCGCGCGAGATCCACGAGCGCGTGATGCAGCGGCTGTTCGGCGTCTCGCTCGTGCTGAGCGCGACGCAGCCGCTGACCGACGAGCAGCGCGAGCGCTGCCGCACGGAGATGACCGAGGCGCTCGCCGACCTGCGCTCGGCGCTCGAGCGCCCGCTCGCCCCGGTCGCGCACGAGACCGGCACGACGCTGCGCGCCGAGATCCCGCGCCTCGCGCAGCAGACCGGCCTGCCGGTCGAGCTCGCGTGGCCGAGCGGGGTGGAGGTGCCGCCGCGGCTGGAGGCCGTCGCGCAGTCGGTGCTGGCGGAGGCGCTGCGCAACGCCGCCAAGCACGCCGAGCCGGCGCGCGTGGACGTGCTCGTGCAGAACGACGGCGACACCTTCTCGCTGGAGGTGCGCAACGACGGCGTGATCGGCGGAGAGCGCGCCGCCGGTGGCTCTGGGATGGGCTTGCGGCTCGCCGCCTTCGAGGCGCTCCAGCATGGCGGCTTCGTCGAGTTCGGGGCCGACAAGTCCGGCACGCCGGCGGGCTGGCGCGTGCGGCTCGTCGCTCCCGTCGCGCCTGCGGGGCCGCTGCCGGCGGCGGGTGGGGAGGAGGGCGCGTGAGCGAGGAGCGGCGCCTGCGCGTGCTCGTCGTCGACGACCACGACGTCGTCCACTGGGGCTTCCGTCAGCTGCTGGGCGAGCAGACGTGGGTCGAGCGCTGCCTCGCGGCGCGCAACGCGGCGGAGGCGATGGAGCTGACGAACCGCTACCGCCCGCACGTCGCGCTCGTCGACCTGTTCCTCGGCAGCGAGTCTGGCGCGGACATCTGCGAGTCGATCCGCGCCAGCTCGCCGGACACGCGCGTGCTGCTGATCTCCGGCGCCGGCCGGATCTCGCCCCAGGCCGCGAAGGCCGCCGGCGCGTCGGGCTTCGTCTCCAAGGACTGGGGCGCGCACGACGTCGCGATGGCGGTGCGGATGGTCGGCCTTGGGATGACGATGTTCCCGCCGCAGGCCGATCAGCCCGCGACGCTGCTCTCCCAGCGCGAGCAGGAGGTGCTCGTGCTGATCGCAGGCGGCTCGACGAATCGCGAGATTGCCGCCCAGCTCTACCTCTCGCCGCACACGGTCAAGGAGCACACGAGCGCGCTCTACCGCAAGCTCAAGGTGCGCAACCGCGCCGAGGCGGTGCAGCGCGCACAGCGCATCGGTCTGCTTGGCTGACGCAATGGCGGCGAGGCTGCGAGACGCGTGGCCCTGGAGCGGAAGCGGACATGGGCCGCTGCCGGCGCTGCTCGTGACGCTGACGGTCGTCACCGGGCTCGTGGACGCCGTCAGCTACCTCGCGCTCGGGCACGTGTTCGTCGCGAACATGACCGGCAACGTCGTCTTCCTCGGCTTCGCGCTCGCGGGCGCGCCCGGGCTGTCGGCGCCGGCGTCACTCGCCGCACTCGGTGCGTTTCTCGCGGGCGCGGCGGCCGGGGGGCGGATCGGCGCGCGGCTGGCGGCGCATCGCGGGCACCACCTGCGCACGGCGACGGCGCTCGCGCTGCCGGCGGTGCTGGCTGCGACGCTCGTCGCGGGGCTCGCCGGGACGCCGTTCTCCGGTGGGCCGCGCTATGCGCTGATCGTGCTGCTCGCGCTCGCGATGGGCGCGCAGAACGCGACCGCGCGACGGCTCGCGGTGCCGGACCTGACGACGACCGTGCTGACGCAGACGCTGACCGGCGTCGCGGCCGACTCGCGCCTCGCCGGCGGAGGCGGCGGCCGGCCGGGGCGGCGCGTGATCGCGGTGCTCGCGATGGGGTTGGGCGCGCTGGCCGGCGCGCTGCTGGTGCTGCACGCCGAGGCGTTCGTCTCGCTCGCGCTGGCGGCGGCGCTGATGGCGACGGTCGCGCTCGTCGCGCACCGGCTGTCGGCGGGCGAGCCGGCGTGGGTCGCGGCCGATCGCCCGATTCCTGCCCGCTCGCCATAACGCCCCCCGCCGGTTCCCAGCTCTCCCCCCGCCCGGGGGGTGTGGCGGTGGAGGGCGGTGGGCGCCGATAGGCGCGTGCGGAAGCCTGCGCTGAAGTGAGCGAGCACGCGCCGTCCACCGCACTGCTGTTCCCCGGCCAGGGAAGTCAGACCGCCGAGATGCGCGACGAGGTCGCGGCGGCGCGTCCCGACCTGCTCGCGCTGGCGACCGAGGTCGTCGGCGACGACCCGTTCGCGCGGGTGGACGACGGCACGCGCTACGCGCAGCCCGCGATCTACTGCGCGAGCGTCGTCGGCTTCGAGCGCCTGCGCGACGCCGGGCTGACCGGGATCGCGTACGCCGGGCACTCGCTCGGCGAGGTCGCCGCGCTCGTGGCGGCGGAGGCGCTGAGCGCCGAGGACGGGCTGCGGCTCGTGGCGACGCGCGGGCGGCTGATGCAGGAGTCGGGCGAGCGCGCCGGCGACGGCTCGATGCTCGCGCTGCTCGGCAAGGGCGCGGCCGATCACGCCGCCGCGATCGCCGACAGGGCCGGCCTCACCGTCGCCAACGACAACGCGCCGAACCAGGTCGTGCTGTCGGGCGCGAAGGGCGCCTTCGAGTCCGCCGGGGAGGCGGCGCGCGGACACGGCCTGCGTGCGCTCCCGCTGCCCGTCACGGGCGCGTTCCACTCGCCTGCGATGGCCGGCGCGCGCCCCGAGCTGGAGGCCGCGCTCGCCGCGATCGACTTCGCCGCGCCGGTCGTCCCCGTGATCAGCTCGATCACGACCGCGCCGTTCGACGACGTGCGCGCGCGCCTCGCCGACGCGCTCACGATGCCGGTCCGCTGGCGCGAGACGCTGCTGGCGCTGCGCGCGCAGGGGATCGAGCGCTTCGTCGAGACCGGGCCGGGCAAGGTCCTCACCGGGCTCGTGAAACGCACGGTGCCGGATGCCGAGGCGCTCGCCGCCGAGCAGCTGGAGGGCGTCGGTGCCTGAGGACGCGCTGCTGGCGCCCGCGGCCGAGGCGGGGGCTGGGGCCGGACTCCGGGGCGCCGCGATCCTGGCGGTCGGCGCGAGCCTGCCGGCGCGCAGCGTCTCCAACGACGAGGTCGCCGCGCGCATCGGCAAGACGGACGAGTGGATCTACACGCGCACCGGCATCCGCGCGCGCCGCCACGCAGCGGATGGCGAGCGGCTGACCGACGTCGCCGCCGCGGCCAGCCGCGAGGCGCTCGAGCGCGCGGGTGTCGCGGCCGCCGAGCTGGACCTCGTCGTCGTTGGGACGCTCACGCCGGACGAGCGGATGCCGAACGCCGCCGCCGCGCTCGCGCACGAGCTGGGCGCGCACGGCGCCGGCGCGATCGAGGTCAACGCCGCCTGCACCGGCTTCCTGACGGCGCTGTCGATCGGCGCCGCGCACGTCGAGGCCGGCCGCGCGCGGCGGGTGCTCGTCGTCGGCGCCGACTTCATCAGCCGCATCACCGACCACGACTCGAAGCAGACGGCGATGTTGTTCGCCGACGGCGCCGGCGCGGTCGTGCTGGCGCCGGCGTCCGCCGGCAGCGGCCGCGTCGGGCCGATCCTGCTGCGCCACGACGCCTCCTCGCCGGAGTTCCTCTACCTGGCGCGCGAGGGCGGCGCGACGATCGAGATGGACGGCCACGCGACCTTCAAGCACGCCGTCAACCGGATCGTGGAGGTCTCGCAGGAGGTCGTCGAGGCCGCGGGCGCGACGCTCGCCGACATCGACGTGTTCGTCTACCACCAGGCGAACGGCCGCATCCTCAGATCGGTCGCGGAGCGGCTCGAGCTCGACCCGGCGCGCGTCGTCGACTGCATCGAGCTGACCGGCAACATGTCGGCTGCCTCCGTCCCGTACGCGCTCGCCGTCGCGCACGGCGAGGGGCGCGTCGCCGACGGTGCGCGCATGCTGCTCGCCGCCTTCGGCGGCGGCTTCACGTGGGGCGGCGCGGTCGTCGAATGGGGGCACGGGCATGGCTGAGCAGCGCGAAGGCTGCGCGTTCGTGACGGGCGCCTCGCGCGGCATCGGCGCGGCGATCGCGCGCGGGCTGGCGGCCGACGGCTGGGCCGTCGGCGTCGGCTACAACAGCTCCGCGGACGCGGCGAAAGCTGTCGTGGGGGAGATCGAGGCGGCCGGCGGGCGGGCGCTCGCGCTCGGCGGCGACGTCGTCGACCGTGGGTGGATCGACGCGAGCTTCTCGCTGCTGGAGGAGCGCTTCGGGCCGGTGCTCGTGCTCGTCAACAACGCCGGCGTGCGCGCCGACGGGCTCGCTCCGCAGATCCAGGACTGTGACTGGGATCTCGTGCTCGACACGAACCTGACCGCCGCCTTCCGCACGACCCGCCGCGCCGTGCGCCCGATGCTGAAGGCGCGCTACGGGCGCATCGTCAACATCGCCTCCGTCGTCGGGCTGCGCGCGAACCCGGGGCAGGCGAACTACGCCGCCTCGAAGGCCGGCCTGATCGCGATGACGAAGACCGTCGCGGCCGAGGTCGCGCGGCGCGGCGTGACGGTCAACGCCGTCGCGCCCGGCCTGATCGAGACCGACATGACCGCCGACCTGAACGGCGAGCTGCTGTCGGTGATCCCGGCGCGCCGCGCCGGCACGCCCGACGAGGTCGCCGCCTGCGTGCGCTTCCTCGTCTCGGACGCCGCGTCCTACGTGACCGGCGCCGTCCTGTCCGTCGACGGCGGCATGGCCGCCTGAACTGAATCCCACCACTACCGACAAGGAGATCACCAACATGGCCACCGCCACCCCAGAGGCCGTCGAGGCGCGCATCGTCGAGGCGCTCGCGAGCTTCGGCCCCGACATCGAGCAGGTCACCCGCGAGGCGACGTTCGAGGAGCTCGACATCGACTCGCTCGACCTCGTCGAGCTGGCGCAGATCGTCGAGGACGACTACGGCGTCGAGCTCAAGGGCGACGACATGAAGAACCTCAAGACGGTCGGCGACGCGATCGAGCTCGTCGTGGCGCGAGCCGCGTAATGACCCGCCGTCGCGTCGTCATCACGGGCGTCGGTGCCGTCACCCCGCTGGGGGTCGGCGCCGACGTGCTGCTGCGACGCTGGGTCGCGGGCGAGAGCGGCATCGCCGACGGCGAGGGCGCGTGCCGCGACTTCGCCGTCGCCGAGCACCTCTCGAAGAAGGAGATCCGCCGCTCGGACCGCTTCGCGCACTTCGCGATGGTCGCGAGCGACGAGGCGCTCGCGAGCGCCGGCTGGGACGGGGAGCTGCCGTACCCGTCGGAGCGGATCGGCTGCGTGCTCGCGACCGGCATCGGCGGCCTCGGGTCGCTGGAGGGCCAGCACGACGTGCTGCGCGACAGCGGCGCCAAGGCCGTCTCGCCGCTGTCGGTCCCGCTCTTCATGGTCAACGCCGGCGCTGCGGCGCTGTCGATGCGCCATGGCCTGCGCGGCCCCGCCTTCTCGGTCGGATCGGCCTGCGCGGCCGGCTCGCACGGGATCGGGACAGCGGCGCGCATGATCCAGGCGGGCGACGCCGACGCCGTCGTGACCGGCGGCGCCGAGGCGACGCTGACGCCGCTCGCACGGGCGAGCTTCGTCGCCGCGGGCGCGCTCTCGCCGAGCGGCATCTCGCGCCCGTTCGACGCGCGCCGCGACGGCTTCGTGATGGGCGAGGGCGCCGGGATTCTCGTGCTCGAGGACGCCGACCGCGCCGAGGCGCGCGGCGCGACCGTGCTCGGCGAGGTGCGCGGCTACGCGTCCACGTCGGACGCCTTCCACCTGACCGCGACCGAGCCGGACGGCACGTACGCCGCCGCGGCGCTCGAAGCGGCGCTGCGCGACGCGGCGCTCGCCCCGTCGGAGGTCGACTACATCAACGCGCACGGCACGTCGACCGAGCTGAACGACTCCTCCGAGACGAAGGCGATCAAGCGCGTCTTCGGCGAGGAGCTGGCGCGGACGGTGCCGATCTCCTCGACCAAGTCGTCGATCGGCCACCTGCTCGGCGCCGCCGGCGCGGTCGAGGCGATCGCGACGCTGCTCGCGATGAAGGAGCGCGTGCTGCCGCCGACGGTCGGGCTCGAGCAGCCCGATCCGGAGCTGGACCTGGACTACGTCCCGCTGAGCGCCCGACCGCTGCAGCCGAGAGGCGAGCGGCCGGTCGCGCTGTCGAACTCGTTCGGGTTTGGCGGCCACAACGTCGTTCTCTGCCTGGAGGGGGTCGCATGAGCGTCACCGCAGCACGCACCGAGACCACGACTGCGCAAGCGCAGGAGCGCCTCTCGCCGCACGAGCGGCTGGAGATGCTGTGCGACGCCGGCTCGTTCGAGCCGATCCGTTCGGGCGTCGTCTCGCCGAAGCTCGGCGCGCGCGCCCGCGCGGGCGACGGCGTCGTCGGCGGCCTGGGCCGCGTCGACGGGCGCCCGGTCGCCTGCTACGCGCAGGACGTCTCGTTCATCGGCGGGTCGCTCGGCGCCGCGCACGCGGACACGATCAACCGCGTGCTGTCGCTCGCCGGCCGCTCGCGCGTGCCGGTCGTCGGCTTCATCGAGTCCGGTGGCGCGCGCATGCAGGAGGGCACGGCGGCACTCGGCGGGTACGGGCGGATCTTCCGCCACAACGTCGCGCTGAGCGGTGTCGTCCCGCAGATCTCGATCATCGGCGGCCTGTCGGCCGGCGGCGGCTGCTACTCGCCGGCGCTGACCGACTTCGTCGTGATGACGCAGGACGCGGCGATGTTCCTCACCGGCCCCGGCGTCGTGAAGGACGTGATGGGCGAGGACGTGAGCGCCGCGGAGCTGGGCGGCCACAAGATCCACGACCGCAACGGCGTCTGCGACCTGGTGGTCGAGGACGACCGCGCCGCGGCCGCTCTCTCTCGCGCGCTGCTCTCCTACCTGCCGCAGCACAGCGGCGCCGGCCTGCCGCGCACGCTCGCGCGCGCGCCCGAGCTGGCCGACCCGGGCGCGGCCGTGCCGGCCGACCCGCGCAAGGTCTACGACGTGCGCGACGCGATCGCCGGGATCGTCGACGCCGGCTCGCTGCTGGAGATCCAGCCGCGCTGGGCCCGCTCGATCGTTACTGGCTTCGCGCGCATCGACGGCCGCTCGGTTGGCGTGATCGCCAACCAGCCGCGCTACCTCGGCGGCGTGCTCGACGCGGAGTCCTCCCAGAAGGGCGCGAGATTCGTCGAGACGTGCGACGCCTACGGCGTCCCGCTGGTGGTGCTCGTCGACACGCCCGGCTTCATGCCGGGGACGCGGCAGGAGCAGGCGGGCGTGATCCGCTTCGGCGCGACGCTCGTGCGCGCGTTCGCGGCGGCGACCGTGCCGCGCGTGACGGTCGTGCTGCGCAAGGCCTACGGCGGCGCGTACATCACGATGAACTCGAAGGACCTCGGCGCCGACATGGTCTTCGCGTGGCCGAACGCCGAGCTGGGCGTGATGGGCGCGCAGCCGGCGGTCGGGATCATCCACCGCCGCGAGCTGGCGGCGGCCGCGGACCCGGTCGCCGAGCGGGCCGTGCTCGCCGACGCCTACGCGGAGGAGCACCTCGGCGCCGACGTCGCCGCCGCCGCGGGCTTCGTCGACGAGGTGATCGAGCCGAGCGCGACGCGCCGCCGCCTTGCGTGGGCCTTCTCGACGATGGACGACCGGCGCGCCGGCGCGTTCCTCGCGTGATGGACCTCGCCGGCAAGCGCGTCCTCGTCACGGGCGTCATCACGAAGGACTCGATCGCGTTCGCGACGGCTGAGCAGCTCCAGCGCTGCGGCGCCGAGATCGTGCTGACCGGCTTCGGCCGCGCGAGACGGCTGACCGAGCGGGCGGCGGCGAAGCTGCCGAGAACGCCCGAGGTGCTGGAGCTGGACGTCAACGAGCCGTCGCACTACGCGCCGCTCGTGTCGCAGCTGCGCGAGTGGTGGGGCGGGGTCGACGGCGTGCTGCACGCGGTCGCCTACGCACCCGAGGACGCGCTCGGCGGCAACTTCCTCAACACGCCGCCGGAGAGCGCGATCACCGCGTTCCAGACAAGCGCGGTGTCGTTGAAGCAGCTCGGCGCGGCGCTGCTGCCGCTGATGGACTCGGGCGGCTCGATCGTCGGGCTCGACTTCGACGCGACCGTCGCCTGGCCGATCTACGACTGGATGGGCGTCGCGAAGGCGGCACTGGAGTCGACCTCGCGCTATCTGGCCCGCGACCTCGGGCCGCACGGCATCCGCGTGAACCTCGTGTCAGCCGGGCCGCTGAAGACCGTCGCTGCGGGCGGCATCCCCGGCTTCCAGCGACTCGCCGACGCGTGGGGCCGCCAGGCGCCGCTCGGCTGGGACGTCACCGACCCGCTCCCCGTCGCCAAGACGATCTGCTTCCTCCTGTCCGACTGGTCCCGCGCGATCAGCGGCGAGATCGTCCATGTCGACGGCGGCTTCCATGCGATGGGGACGGCGCTGAGCGAGTAGGCGGCGGCTCGCCTTTACGCTACGGTAAAGGCATGCCGCGCATCTCCAGCAAGCACCAGGTCACGCTCCCCGTCGAGAGCCTCGAGCGCGCGGGCCTGAAGCCGGGCGACGAGGTGCGGATCGAAGCCGAGGGCCCCGATCGCATCGTCGTCGAGCGGATTCCGCGCAACCCGGCGGAGGCCTTCGGAGTCTTCTCGGGGCTGTACGAGCCGGGCTACCTCGACCGTCTGCGCGCGGGCGAGCGCGCGTGAGCGGCTGCGTCCTCGACACCGACGTCGTGATCGCGGCGCTCGATCGCCACGACGCCCACCACAGAGCCGCAGCCAGAGCGCTGCTGCGCCTGATCGAGGCGGAGACGCCGCTGCTGCTCTCGACCGTGAACTACGCGGAAGCGCTGGTGCGGCCGGCCGAGGACGAGCGCACCCTGCGAGCGGCGACCGACGCGCTCGCGGTCCTCGGCGTGCGGCTCGTCGCGCCGACGCCGCCGATTGCGCGTGACGCGGCGCGCCACCGCGCACTCGCGATCAGCCTCGCTGACGGCTTCGCGATCGCCACGGCGCAGGCGCAGGGCGCGTCGCTGGCGACGTTCGACCGACGCGTGCGACGCGCGCTGGCGAAGCTGGACGTCGCGCTCGCGCCGGCGCTCGGCGGATAGCTCAACCCGCGCAGCGGCCGGTGTCAGCCGCGCTCGTCGGCCGCGCTGCGCTGGGCGAGCGACCGTCTCCAGACGATCAGGACGGCGATCTCGCCGGCGAATGCCCCGAGCGTGACCATGAGCCAGTGATCTGTGTGCGTGAGCACGGCGAAGCCGAGGCCGGCGGCGGTTCCGACCAGGTAGCCCTTGACGCGCATCGCGCGCGGCGGATCGTTCTCGCGGCGCCTGAACAGGCGGGCGAGGACGCGCCGCACGGGAGACGGACGCCGCTCCGCTCCGAACGGATTCTCGCCCGCCTCGGCGGGCCAGTGCGGCGCCGGGTCGCTCACGGATCCGTGAACGGCTGGATCGGGATGCCGTGGTCGTGCTCGCGCATGCCGAGCTCGTAGGTGGCGCCGCCCTTGACGGTGAGCGTGAGCGGGGGATGGTCGCGGCGCAGGACGGTGAGCGTCATGTCGGCGATTGCGCAGTGGGCGGTGTGGTGCTGCGGCCCGGCGGGGTCGCTGTAGACCCAGCCGACGACGTCGGCGCGCGGCGCGGAGACCTCGCCGCGCACGGCGATCCCGTCGCCGGGCAGCGTGAAGGTCGCGCCCTCGGGGCGCTCGTCGACCTTCACCGCGCGCGTCTTGCCGAGCCCGCCGAGGCGGTGGCGGACGCCGTCGAGCGAGAGGCAGCCGTTGGCGACCCAGGGCGTCGTCCACGGACCGATCTTGATGCGGCCGATCGTCGCGTCGAGCCAGGCGGGCTGCTCGGCGAAGGCCGTGCCGTGCGTCCAGATCCAGCGCTCGGCGTGCTCCGCGCCCCAGTTGTGGCCGACCATTCCCGGCCACGCGTCGAGCGTCGCTGTGCGGCCTCTCACCGTCACCGTGCCGCTCACGCGCACGGCCGGGCGCAGGCTCAGCGCCTTCGTGCGCGGCAGCTTCGCGGTGTACATCCAGCCGCTCGGGAGGTAGGGGAAGGGCGGCTCGTCGCCCTCGAAGCGCAGCTCCCAGTCAGCCAGCTCGGGGATCGAACCGGAGCAGCCGTCGGCGCCGATCCGCCCATCGCCGATCCGCAGCCAGTCGGCGCCGCCGGAGACGAGTTGGTCGGGCGCCGGCGTCAGCTTCGCTGCGTGTGGCCCCTCGTCGTCGAACAGCGTCGCCCACAGCGACCCGACCGGCGCCTCGCCCGGCCGCTTGTGGACCGTGTAGCGCAGCCACAGCGCCCGCCGGCTCGCCGCGTCGCCGCACTTCAGGTAGAAGCTCTCGTAATGCCCGGCCGCCGGGCCGACCGCCGGGTAGCGCGCGTCCTCTGGCTGCATCGCGGCGCGACCGTAGCAGCGGGCGGTGCGCCCGGGCGCCGGTCAGTGCGTCACGCCTCAGAGCTAGCATCCTTTCGTGTCGCCAAAGCCCAAGCATTGAGCTCGCGCGTGAGCATCTACGATCGCGCGCTGGCCGCGATCGACGCCGGCGACGTGGTGGTCGCGATCACATTCCTGCACCTCGCAGCCGAAGCAGCGGTCGTCACGCTGGCGGAGCGCGAGGGCATTCCCACCCAGAAGAGTCATGTGAAGAAGGCGGCCGCCGCACATGAGCTGCACGAACGGCACCTCGTCGCGGACGACCTGCGGCCGGTCTTGATGATGCTCAACCAGGCGCGCAAGGACGCCGGTTACGAGGGTGAGGACCCTGAGCTCGACGCGCAGCAGCTCGGCGAGGTCGCTGGCCGCATCGCGGCGGTCGTCAGCCGCGCGGAGGAGCTCGCGCGATGAGGGCGCTCGGTGCCGATGGGCTGGATCTGCTCGCGCTCGACTGCCGGGACGCCGTCGCATGGCAGGCACGGCTTGTGCGCGATCGCAGACGAGCGCGTGAGATCGAGCCGGCAGAGGTCGAGCGAGCGACCAGGCTCCTGCTGGAGCGGGCGGTGGCCGGCGGTGCCGAAGCAGTTGCGTTGACGGGTTCGACGGCGTGCGGGCGCCGGACGTCGGCAAGCGATCTGGACATCCACGTCGTAGGTGCGCGCCCGTCGCTCGACGGCATCGAGATCGACGTCGACGTGTATGCGACGACTTCGGCAGTCCTGTTCGAGCGGTTGCGTGCGGGCGACGACTACGTCCAATGGACGCTGCGCTTCGGCTGCGTGCTGTTCGATGCCGGTCCGTTTCGTGCTGCCGCCGTCGAGCTGGTCGCGTCTGAGATCTGGCCCTCGCCGGAGCGCAAGCTCGCGCAGGCGGGACGCCTACTCGACCTGGCGCGGATCGTTGTGGAGAGCGGAGACCGAGATGCGGCGGTCGAGCAGGCCCGCGGCGCGATGACGACGCTTGCGCGATGGCTGCTGCTCGCCGATGGCGCGTTCCCGAGGTCGCGTGCGGAGCTGCCCGCACAGCTCCGCGCGATTGGCGCCGACGACGTGGCGGCGATCCTCGAGGACTGCATCGACGGGAATCCGTCGCTCGACGAACTGGCCGCGGGGCTTGCGCTGGGCCGGCGGCTCGCTGCCGGCGTTCGGGGCGCGCTCGTGCGTCACGGCTGACGCGTTCGCGTCAGCGGAACAGGTCCTCGCCCGCGGGGCGCAGCAGCGCGGCGGCGCCGGGGCCGTCGTCGCCGGGCGGGAGGACGTGGCGGGCGAGGCCGGAGAGGAGCACGACGGGCTGGCGGGAGTCCTTGCCGCGGGCGAGGTCGGCGGCGCCGGCAATCTGGTCGGCGAGCGCGATCCAGGTCGCCTGCAGCTCGCGGCCGACGCTGTCGGCGCGGCCGCGCCAGTCCTCCAGCGCTGCGATCCCGGCGGCGCCGATCGCGACGTCCGTCTGCCCGTGGCGCCACGCGCGGCCGAATGAGTCGGTGATCACGACGCCCGGCGCGACGCCGGTCAGCTCGCGCAGGCGGGCGCGCAGGGTGCGCGCGGAGGCGTCTGGGTCGCTGGGGAGAAGGATCAGGGACTCGGACCCACCCACCCCGTCCGCCGCCGCGTTGGACGCGTCGACGCCCGCGTTCGCACAGACGAAGCCGTGGTGCGTGACGCAGATCAACACGCCGCGCTCGGCGCGCAGCAGCTCGCGCGTCTCGTCGAGCACGACCTGCACGTGGCGAGGGTCCTTGCCGTGCTCGGCCGCGAGCGCGGCGGCCCGTGGGCTCGGCGTCACCTCGGCGAGCCGCCGCACGCGCCCCTCCGCCTTCGAGACGGCCTTGTGGGCGACGACGACGACGTCGCCGTCGCCCAGCGGCGGGTCGGTTGCGCGGTCGGCGATCAAGGCAGCGAGATCGGCGCCGGCGGCGATCTCCGGCAGCCCCTCGAGCGCGCGCGCGGTCAGCGTCGGCACGTCAGCGGCCCGGCGCGCTGGTGCGCTGGAGCTGGTGGAGCATGCCCCGCGTGTGGGCCGCGCCGCCGCGCACGGCCGCGAGCCGCTCCTGCAGTGCGGCGAGGTCGTCGGGCGTGTCGACGTCGAGCGCCAGCGAGCCGAGCTCCGCCACCTCCGCCGGCACGCCCGCCGCCTGCGCCAGCTCAAGGTGGCGCGCGAAGCTGCCCGGCCCGTAGCGCGGCGCGAACGCATCCGGCGGCGACAGCAGCAGCCCGTTCGTGCCGGTGCCGTGGCGGTCGGCGACGACCACCGCGAAGCGCTCCGCCGTGCGCGGCTTGCCCAGCAGCGTCTCGAGCTCGGCGGGATCGATCAGCGGGCAGTCGCCGGGGAGCGCCAGCACCTGCGTGGCGCCCAGCTCCTGCGCCACGGCGGCGGCGCGCAGCACCGCCTGGTCCTGCCCGCTCTCGGCCGCGTCGTCCAGCGCACGCGCCCCGTAGCCCTCGGCGATCCGCTGTGCGCCCGGGTCCGCGCTCACGACGAGGATCTCGTCGATCGCGTCGACGCGCCGCAGCGCGGTCAGCACGTCGCTGAACATCGCCTCGGCGAGCGCGCGCCGCGCCCCGCTCGCAAGCGCGGCCTCGAGGCGCCGCTTCGCGTTCGCGAAGCGCTTCACCGGCAGGATCGCGACGGTCTGCATCGGCGCCGTACGGTATCCGCTCGCGGCGCGAAGACCGGCGCTCGTCAGCCTGCGAGCGCGGTCGCGAACGCCAGCGTCTCGCGCGCCAGCCGCTGGCGGCCGGCGCCGTCGGCCATCAGCAGGTCGGTCTCCAGCAGCGGCAGCACGGTCCCCTGCGGCAGGCGCTCGTCGGCGACGATGCCGTCGAGCAGGTCGCCGTACAGGTCCGCGACGCCGGCCGCGGTCACCGGCTTGCCGGCCCATGCGAGGCAGGCGGCGGTCGGCCCCTTCACGACCGCGCCGCCGACGATCGGGCTGACGGCGACGACCGGCGCCTTCGCCGCGCGCAGCGCCTCGCGCATGCCCGGCACGGCGAGGATCGGGCCGATCGAGACGATCGGGTTCGACGGGCCGATCACGATCGCGCGCGCCCGCGCGATCGCGTCGAGCACCTCGGGCGTCGGCTGCGCGGCCTCGATCCCCTCGAACGCCACGCCCTCGATCGGTCCCTCGCCTCTGCCGAGGATCATGAACTCCTGGAACGGCCGCTCCGCCCCCTGCGTGCGCACGCGCGTGCGAACCGGCTCGTCGCACATCGGCAGTACGCGACCGGGCGCCTCCAGCGCCGCGCCCAGCTCGGCGATCGCTTCCGTCAGGCGCGCACCCTCGGCGAGGCGCCGGGCGCGCTCGATCCCGATCGCGAGGTCGCGGTCACCGAGGTTGAACCACACCTCGCGGCCCAGTGCGCGCAGGCCCGCCATCACTTCGAACGTGTCGCCCGCGAGGCCCCAGCCGCGCTCGTCGATGCGGTCCGCGAGCCAGAACGTCACGAGGTCGGGGTCGGGCGAGACGTGCGCGCCGTAGACCTCGACGTCGTCGGCCGTGTTGGCGATCACGACGAGCGCGTCGCTGCCGGCCACGTCGGCCATCCCGCGCGCGAGCTTCGCCCCGCCGGTGCCGCCGGCGAGCACGACGACCGGTGCGCCGGCCGGCGACATCAGTCCCAGCTTCCGCTCGCGGGGAGGCCGGTGAGCTTGATGCCGGCGGTCGCCTTGTGGCGGATGTTGACGCCGATCGTCAGCGCGGTGAGCTGCTCGGTGATGCGGGACGTCTCGAGGCGGCCGGCGTCGATCGGGCGCAGGCCGGGGATCCGCTTGATCAATGCGGCGACGCGCGCCTTCGCGTCTCTGTCGTCGCCGGCGATCAGCACGTCCTCGTCGAGCGCATGTCCCAGCTCGGCGAGGTGCTTGGCGGCGACGGTGTGCAGGCCCGAGACGACCGCGACGCCGTCGGGGACCAGCTCCTGCGCCTGCTGTGCGGCGGAGCCCTGCGGCACGATCAGCGTGCGCGTCGGGCGCCCGCCGACGGCTGCCGCGAGCGGCACGGTCACGTCGAGCAGCAGCGTGCCCGGCTTCAGCGCGCCTCTGATCGATCTGAGCGTGCTCGCCTGGCTGGCGAACGGGACGGACAGGACGACGGTGTCGGACGCGGCGGCGGCGTCGGGGTTCGCGAGCCCCTGCGCGTCGGCGCCGGGGACAGCCTCGCGGATGCGCTCGGCCGCCTCGGTGGCGCGGCCTGCGTCGCGCGAGCCGATCACGACGGGGACGCCGGCCTGAGCGAGCCGCAGCGCGAGGCCGAAGCCGAGGTCGCCGGTCGCGCCGATGATCGTTACGGGGGCGGGGGTCATGGTCGGCGAGTATATGGTTGACGACGCAACGGTCACCGTCCGGCGAGCAGCTGCCCAGCCGGGGCTACCGCCCCGCGAACGCCGGCATCCGCCGCTCCGCAAGCGCTTTCGCGCCCTCCGCGAAGTCCTCCGACTGCGCGCACAGCTGCTGGGCGGCGACCTCCTGCTCGAGCGTCGCCGCGAGCGCCGGCTTGGCGGCCGCGTCCAGCACGCGCTTGGCGAGGCCCACCGCGATCGGCGCACAGGCGAGCAGCTCGTCGACGAGCTGCTGCGTCGCCGCCTCCAGCTCCTCGGGCGGCGCGACGCGGTTGACGAGCCCGATCCGCTCGGCCTCCTCCGCGCCGATCAGCTTGCCCGTCATGATCAGCTCCTTCGCGCGGCCCAGGCCGACGATCGCGGGCAGCCGCGAGGAGCCGCCGACGTCGGGGATCAGGCCGACGCGCGTCTCCGGCATGCCGATGATCGCGTCGGCCGCCATCGTGCGGAAGTCGCACGCGAGCGCCAGCTCCATCGCGCCGCCGATGCAGCCGCCGTGGATCTCGCAGATCACCGGCTTCGTCATCTCCTCGGCGACGTTCCACGCCTCCAGCACCTCGCGGCGGAACGCGCGCAGGTGCTGCGGCGTCTCCGACAGGCCGCCGAGCGAGGCGAAGTCCATCCCGGAGGAGAACATCGCGCCCGCGCCGCGCACGACGACGCAGTGGACCTCGGGCAGGTTGGCGGCCTCCTTCAGCGCGGAGCCGATCGCGAGCACCAGCTCGCCGTGCATCGCGTTGCGCTTCTCGGGGCGGTTGAGGATCAGGTGGCGGACCGCGCCGCGGTCCTCGGTCTCGACGAGCGCCATGGGGCCTCCGGGCTGGCTGGGGTCGGTGCGGGCGTGCCCGAGGCTAGCGCTCGTCGCCCGGCTCGCGAGGCAGCTCTCGCGGGCGCGCGCCGCCGCGGCCGAGGCGCGCCTCGTCGTGGCGGTGCCGGTGACGGCTGCGGCCGGCCGGTCCCAGCTCGCCCCAGGCGCCGAACGCTACGCGGATCGCGCTGATGAGGATGATCCAGCGCGGCCAGAACGAGCCGTCGGCGCCGGTCGCGAGCCAGATCGCGACCGCCGCGGCGCTCACGAGCACCGCCTGGCCGATCGCGTGCTGCAGGTGGCGGCGGGCCGCCTCCCGCTGTGCCGAGCGGGCGGGATGCGCCGCGGAGCCGCCGGCCGCGAGGTCGTGTGCCGGCAGGTCGCGCACGAGCGTCTCGAGCTCGCCGACGGTGCGCGCTGCATAGGCGACGTCGAGCCGCTCGTCGAGCTCCTCGGGCGTAAGCCGGCCAGCGGCGGCGTGGTCGCGCAGCTGCGTCGCGGTGCGCTCGCGCTCGGCGTCGGAGGCGCGCAGCGGGAGCGCCTCCGGCTGCGGGTCCGCGGGCTGCTGCGCGTCGGCCATGCGGGCGATGGTACGAGACGCGGACCCCGCCGCGCGAATGCCGGCGTCGCAGGCGGGCGCCGGCGCTAGGCTGGCGCGTCATGGCCGAGGCGAACGACCTGCGCGCCCTCGCCGGCAGAGGCATCGCGGCGCTGACGCCGCATCCCCACCGCGGCGACCTGATCGCCGCCGGCGCCGTGCCGCTCGCGCTCGGCGTGCTGCTGGTGAACATGCGCTTCGACGGCCTGTGGGCCAACGGGATCCTGCTCGTGCTGACGGCGCTCGCCTGCGCGCTCGTGCTCGGCATGGGCCTGCTCGCGCCGCTGGAGGGGGAGCGGCCGCGCGCCTACCAGCAGGTGCTGCTGCTCGCCGGCTTGCTGCTCGGCTTCGTGGCGCTCGTGCGCTTCGCGCGCGTGCTTGGCGCGGGCGACCCGCTGGGGGCGGCCGGTTCGCGCTTCTGGATCGCGGTCGTCGCGACGGTCGGCGCCGCATGGGTGGCGCGTACGCGCCGCAGTGCGATCTGTGCGCTGATCGCTGCGCTCGCCGGGATCGTCGCGGTGCTCGCGTTCGTCGCGTGGGCGTTCTCGCCGCACGGCCCGGCGACGACGCGCTGGCTGCTGCTGGCGCTCGCGATCGTGCTCGTGCTGGCGGCGCTGGCGCGGCGCGACGTGCAGCGGCGCGAGTCCGTCTATCTGATCGACGCCGCGGGCGTGGCGATCCTCGCGCTCGGCATGACGTTCCTGGGAGCGGCCGTCGTCGCCTACACGAGCCTGCCGAACGTGGCGCTCGGCTACCTCGGCATCCCGATCGGGCTGCCCGGCGGCGGCTGGAAGGCGGTCCTGCTGGCCGCCGGTCTGGGGCTCGTCGCGTACGCGGGCGTCGACAGAGAGGCGGGCCCCGGCTATCTCGGCGCGCTGATCCTGCTGCTCTTCGTGGCGCTCGTGGGGATCCCGGCGACCGGCGGCGCGAGCCTGTGGTTCTGGCCGCTCGTGCTGCTGCTGCTCGGCGGCGCGGCGGTCGGCGCCGGCCTGCGCCCGCGCCGCGAGCTGCCGCCCGAGCCGCCCGGACCCGGCCCGGACCCGCCCACCCAGCCGCTCCCCGGCCCGGGCGCGCGCGCACCCGCCGACGCCCCTACCCGCCGCTTGTGGGCCTCGCCGCCGGCGGGCGGCGACGAGGCGTAGCGGCCTCTACGGCCGCAGCTCGACGAAGCCCGCAGCGCTGAAGTCGCCGTCGAACGCGAGCGCCTCGCGCATGCGACGCCGGCGCATGACCGCGAAGCTCGTCGCGTCGATGAACGAGTATTCGCGCTCGTCGCGGCGAGCGAGCCAGCGCCAGGCGTCTTGCTCTTCCTCGGGGTCGAGGTGGACGACAGTGAGCGTGGGGATCTCGCGAACCGTTCGAACGCACGTGACGTCTCGTTCGTGCCCGAACCTCCGCCGGATCCACGTCCATGTCTCACCGACGACGTGGTTGCTGGTGAGCAGCGGTCCGAGGCCGTCTCTCACCAGCGCCTGCGCCGCCGCGAAGTGGCGATCTTCCTCGGACAGCAGCGCGATCCAAAACGACGTGTCGACAAACCTCACGGCCGGCCGTAGACGATGTCGTCGATCGAGCTGGAGTCGTCCGGGCTTCCGCCCTTGAGCATGCCCGCCATGCTCAGCAGCGCCTCTGTCCCGTCCGCGGCGGACGCGTACCGCTCTGCGACGGCCTCGCGGATGAGCGCGGCCTTCGAGGTGCCCTGCTGCGCCGCCGCAACTGCCAGCGCGTCGTCGAGCTCCTCTTCGATGTGGATCTGCAGTCGCTTCATTCTTCGGACCATACATCGGTCGTCTACCACATACATCTGTTACGGTCGCGTTCGATGGACGATCAGGAGCTGTTGCGGGAGGCGATCGGCTTCGACCGGGCGGCGCAGCAGGCGCTGTTGCGGGGGGACGCGGCGCGCTCGCGGACGCTGTTCCGCGGGGCGGCCGAGCGCTATCGCGCGTCGTGGGAGGCAGCGGGGCCGCGGGCGTACGGGCGGCTGATCGGCCTGCTGAAGTCCTCGATCCTGTGGGGTGAGGGTGGGCACGCCGCGGGCTATGTGCGGACCCAACTCCGAGACGCGTGCGACTCCCCGCCCGCCTGCTACGCACTGGCCCTCGCCACGCTCGCGCAGGGCGACGACGAGGCGGCGCTGCCGGCGATCGAAGGGATGCGTGCGGGCGAAGACGAGGCGTTCGCGCGCACGGCGGACGCGCTCCACGCGCTCGCGAGCGGCGACCGCGACGCCTACGCGGCGGCGGTCGAGGCGATCGTGGCCGACTTCGCCGCGCGCGAGGTCCATCTCACCGGCGTCGCGTTCGCCGACACGGCCGTGATGCTGGAGCGGCTCGCGACGCCGCGCGGGATGGCGGTGCGGCCGGCGTCGGTCGTGATGCCGGTGCTGGGCTGACACGCGGGCCAGTAGGCTCTCGCGACGATGGACCGCACCGATCTTGCGTTCGCCGGAATCGCCGCGCAGGCCGAGCTGGTGCGCGCCGGCGAGGTGTCGCCGCGCCAGCTGGTCGAGCTGTACCTGGAGCGGATCGAGCGGATCGACCCGCAGCTCAACGCGGTCCGCGTCGTGCTCGCCGAGCGTGCGCTCGCCGAGGCCGATCAGGCGGCGGCACGTCTCAGAGGCGGCGACGAGCGGCCGCTGCTCGGCGTCCCCGTACTGATCAAGGACGACACCGACGTGGCCGGCGAGGTGACGTGCAAGGGCAGCGGCGCCGAGGACCGCCCGGCCGGCGACGACGCCGAGGTCGTCGAGCGGCTGCGGGCCGCCGGCGCGATCGTGATCGGCAAGACGCACGTGCCGGAGCTGATGCAGTGGCCGTTCAGCGAGTCGGCCACGTGGGGCGTGACGCGCAACCCGTGGGACACGAATCGCTCGCCGGGCGGCTCCAGCGGCGGCTCCGCCGCGGCCGTCGCCGCCGGGCTCGCGGGCGCCGCGCTCGCCACCGACGGCGCCGGCTCGATTCGCATCCCCGCCTCCTGCTGCGCGCTCTTCGGCCTCAAGCCGCAGCGCGACCGCATCCCGACCGCGCCGTACGCCGACGGCTGGCAGGGCCTCACGACGATCGGATGCGTGACGCGCTCGGTGCGCGACACGGCGCTGTGGTGGGACGTCGTCGCCGACCGGCTCGACGGCGATCCCGAGGGATCGTTCGCCGACGCCGCAGCGCGCGGGGCGGGCGGGGGGCTCACCCCACTGCGGATCGCCTGCTCGACGAGCAACCCGCTGTTCGCGCCGCTCGGCAGGGAGCAGCGCGCCGCCTACGAGGAGACGATCGCGCTGCTGCGCACGCTCGGCCACACGGTCGAGCAGGTGAAGGTGCCCTACGCGGACATCCTCAGCGAGATCGTCCCGCGCTACCTGCGCGGCGTCGCCGACGACGCCGCCACGCTCGCGCACCCGCGGCGGCTCGAGCGCCGCACGCGCGCGATGGCGCGGATGGGGCGGACCCTGCCCGCCGCGGTCGTCGCCCGCGCGCGCGAGCACGAGGCCGCGACGGCGCAGCGACTCGGCCGCGTCTTCGCCGACCACGACGTGCTGCTGACGCCGGGCACCGCGCAGCTCCCGCTGCCGGTCGGCAGATACGAGGGCCGTGGCGCGCTGTGGACGTTCAACGGCGTCGCGCGCTACACGCCCTACACGCCCGCGTGGAACGTGACCGGCCAGCCGGCCGCGTCGGTCCCGGCCGGCTTCACGCCCGACGGCGTCCCGCTGGCGGTGCAGCTCGTCGGGCGCTCGCACGACGAGGCGACGCTGCTGTCGCTCTCCGCGCAGCTCGAGGCGGCGCGGCCGTGGGCGGACCGGCGCCCGCCGCTCGCCGCGTGAGCGCCGCGCTCGAAGCGGAGCTGCTCGACGTCGCGCGGGCCGCGGCGCGCGCCGCCGCGGCCGAGCTGCTCGCGCGCTACGACGGTCCGCCGGAGGGCGTCGACACGAAGACGTCCGCGACCGACCCGGTCAGCGACGCCGACCGCGCCGCCGAGCGCGCGATCCGCGCGCTGCTGGCGCAGCGCCGCCCGCACGACGCGATCCTCGGCGAGGAGGGCGGCGAGACGGGCGTGGCGGGCGACGGCGACGGCGTGCGCTGGGTCGTCGACCCGCTCGACGGGACCGTCGACTACCTCTACGGCCACCCGCAGTGGTCGGTCAGCGTCGCGGCGGAGGACGCGCACGGGACTGCCTTGGCGGGCGTCGTGCTCGACCCGCTGCGCGACGAGGAGACGGCCGCGACGCGCTCGGGCCCGCTGCTGCGCGACGGCGCGCCGGTCGAGCTCGCGCCCCGCGCGCAGGCGCTCGGCGTCGCGCTCGTCGCGACCGGCTTCGGCTACGACGCGGCCGTGCGGGCGTGGCAGGCGGAGGTGCTCCAGCGCGTGCTCCCGCGCGTGCGCGACGTGCGCCGCGCCGGCAGCGCCGCGCTCGACCTCGCATGGACGGCGCTCGGCCGCTGCGACGCCTACTGGGAGCGCGGCGTGAAGGCGTGGGACGTCGCCGCCGGCGCGCTGCTGTGCGCGCGCGCCGGGCTGGAGCTGCACGAGCTGCCGCCGGCCGACGGCATGCCCGCCGGCCTGCTCGCCGCGCCCCCCGCGCTCGCGGCAGAGCTGCTCGCGCTCGGCCTCTGACGATCGCGAACGCCGCGCCGCGCAGCGCGCCGCGTCACCCGTCGGCGTGACGCACGTGCTCCGGCTCGATGCGCACGATCACGCGCCGCTCATCGGGCGTGCGGTAGGGATATCTGTCCTTGCCGAGGTACTTCTGCGCGAGCGCGTCGATGTGCTCATCGGCGCCCTCCTCGGTGATCTCGGCCACGCGCCCGCGGACCTCGACGTACTCGTAGGGGTTCTCGTGGTTGACGACGACGAGCGCCACGCGCGGGTCGCGCTCGGCGTTCGTCGGCCAGGCGCGGCCGCGCGCGCTGTTGAGCGCGACGAGCCCGTCCTGCAGGTCGGCCCACACGGTCGCGACCTGCGGCGAGCCGTCCTCGCGCAGCGTCGCGATCGCGCAGAAGTTCGGCGCCTCGATCAGCTCGCGGCTGCGTCCGTCGATCGGCTCGGGCATGGCAGGGCTCCTCTCGTTCGGTGTCCCGACCCAGGGTTCCCCGATAACGGCCGTCGTCCACGTAGACTCAGGCTCCCTCCACCGGGGCGGTGGCGGAATGGCAGACGCGGTCGCCTCAAAAGCGACTGTCCGCAAGGACGTGCGGGTTCGACTCCCGCCCGCCCCACTTGCGCCGGTGCGGGCCGGCGCGCGGCTACCGGACGATCGAGGCCAGCGCGTCCGCGGTCAGCGTGACGGGCGCTTGGACGCGCACGTCCCGTCTTTCGTCGACGAGGCGGCGAGCGCCGACGATCGTGATGCCGACGAGCCGGCCGTCGGCGTCGAAGCGCAGTGCGTGACCGTCCGGCGACTCGTCGAAGTCGACGGCCTTCGCCGGGTCGCCGGCGCTGAGGTAGAGCACGTCGGCTTCGCGGTCGTAGTCGATCCGGTCGAAGTCGATGGCGGCGATCGTGAGGCTCATGGGAAGGCCCTTCGCGCGAATGCGGTGACGACGAACCCGCGTTCGTCTTCGAAGGCTACTCCGCTAGCGTCCCCTGCATGCACGCCGCAGTCCTGCACGAGTTCGGCGCGACGCCGGTGTACGAGGCGTTCGAGGAGCCGGTCGCGGGGGAGAGGCAGGTCGTCGTCGAGGTGGCGGTCGCGGGCGTCAACCCGGTCGACGTGCGTCGCGCGTCCGGCACCTACGTGACCGGACCGCCGCTGCTGCCGTCGGTCGTCGGGATGGAGGGCGTGGGCCGGATCGCGGGCGACGGCCGGCGCGTCTACTTCGACCTGCCGGTCCCGCCGTTCGGCTCGTACGCCGAGCGCGCGCTCGTCTTCGCGGAGGCGGCGACGGAGCTGCCCGACGAGGTCGACGACGGCGTCGCGGCGGCGCTCGGGATCGCGGGGCTCGCGGCCTGGCTCCCGCTCGCCTGGCGCGCGCAACTGCAGCCGGGAGAGACGGTGCTGGTGCTGGGCGCGACCGGCGTCGTCGGCCAGCTCGCGGTGCAGGCGGCGCGGCTGCTCGGCGCCGGCCGGGTGATCGCGGCCGGGCGCGACAGCGAGATGCTCGCGCGCGCCGCGCGGCTCGGCGCCGACGCGACCGTCGACATGGCCGGCCTCCAGGGCGAGCAGCTCACGCGGGCCTTCCGCGACGCCGCCGGTGGCGACGTCCACGTCGTGCACGATCCGCTGTGGGGCGCGCCCGCGGCGGCGGCGGTCGAGGCGCTCGGCGTCGGCGGTCGCCTCGTGCAGCTCGGCCAGTCGGCCGGCGCCGAGGCGACGCTCCCCTCGGCCACGATCCGCGGACGCCTGCTCGAGATCCGCGGCTACCTGAACTTCCTCGCTCCCCCCGACGTGCGCCGCGAGGCCTACCGCACGCTCGTCGACCACGCCGCCGCCGGGCGGATCGAGGTCGAGGTCGAGCGGGTCCCGCTCGCCGACGTCGCCGACGCGTGGGAGCGCGTGCAGCGCAGCCCGCACCGCAAGCTCGTGCTGGTGCCCTGAGGCGGCGCGTCAGTGCGCGCGAGCCGAGCGGTCGAGCCGGCCGACCGGCCGCTCGACTTCGACGTGCCAGTCCTGGCGGAAGCCCTGCATCGAAAAGAAGATCAGCAGCGCCTGCAGCGGCACGAGCAGGAGCGTCACGACACCGAGGGTGTCGGACGAGAGGCCGGTCGTGCCGAGGACCGAGTCGGGCGTCGAGAAGCCCGTCTTATCGCGCTGGAACCACTGGGGCCCGGCGATCACGGCGAAGATCCCGAGGATGATCGCGAGCGCCGCGGCGACCGGCAGCGGGCCGCGATTCCACCCTCCGATGTAATAGGCCATCACGAGGTAGAGGACGACGTAGGCGAGCTGCAGCACCGCGCCGCTCTGCAGCGCGGACCAGCCGCCGAGCATCACGACCAGCATCAGCGCCGCGGAGATCAACAGCAGCGCGACGATGATCGCGCGGGTCGTCTTCGACGACGCCTTGTCGCGATTGGGCCGATCGATCACGTAGCCCGCCTCCATCGACTATGGACCCTACAATCCCGCGGGCCGCTACGGTGGCAGTTGCGGGTGTGGTGAAACGGTAGACACGCCGGCCTTAGGAGCCGGTGGCCAGGTAGAGGCCACTGGGGGTTCGAATCCCTCCACCCGCACTGGCCGCCCGATCGCACGCGGGATAGGCTGCGCCCGTGGCCGATTGGGACGACGTCCGCCGCATCGCGCTCGCGCTGCCGGAGACGGACGAGCACGTCTCGCGCGGGAACGCGCATTGGCGCGTGCGCGAGAAGGGCTTCGTGTGGGAGCGGCCGCTGCGCCAGTCGGACCTGCGCGCGTTGGGCGACGCCGCACCGGACGGGCCGATCCTCGGCGCTCGCGTCGAGCACCTCGGCGCGAAGGAGGCGCTGCTCGCCGACGACCCGGACCTGTACTTCACGACGCCGCACTTCGACGGCTATCCGGCGGTGCTGGTGCGGCTGGAGCGGATCGACCTCGCCGAGCTGGAGGAGCTGATCGCCGAGGCGTGGCTGGCGCGCGCGCCGAAGCGCGTCGCGCAGGCGTACCTGGACGCGCGCTGACCGCTGGCCTCCCGTGCGAGCGCATCTTCGCACGCGCGAGCGACAAGCACCTGGTGTTGACGGCGATGCTGGTCGTGCTGGTCAGCCCGGAGCGCTGCGACGAGCCCGATGCGCGCTCGAGGAGTTCGACGATGTCGCGGCCTTTGATGCCGCCATGGCCGACACCCCGGACTCTGGGCGGCGGGTCTGTATACAACGGCTCGATCCGGGTCGCTCTCGGCGTTTGCTCCAATCAACTTGAGTATGGTGTGCCGGCGTGCGAGCCGGGAGTCGGCCCGCTGTCATCGAGGAGGTGCGATGGAGCATCGGATCGTGGAGGTCAAGTTGCCGAACGGGGTCCAGGCACTCGTGCGGGCCACCGATGTCGACAGCGAAGCCGGGGGCGCGACGAAGACCTCGGCGTTGAGCGCGTTCGACTTCGATGAGGTGTCGGGCACGCTTGAGGGGTTGTCGCTCGCGGTACGAGAAGCGCTCGCGAAGGCGGCTCCGGAGAGAGTGACGCTCGAGCTCGGGCTCGAGCTCGCCGTGAAGTCCGGGAAGCTGACCGGGTTGCTGGTTGAGGGGCAGGGGACGGGCTCGTTGACGGTGACGCTGGAGTGGGGCGGCGGGTGACGGAGGCGCCTGACCCGGCGTGGCCGAACGAAGGCCCGTCGGCGGATCCTCTGCTGGCGTTGCTGCGTTCGTGTGTGGTGCGAGTCGAGAGCCCGAAGGGGTTTCTCGGAACCGGCTTTCTCGTCGCGCCCGGTGAGGTGCTGACATGCGCCCACGTCGTACATGAAGCCGGCACTCTCGCGGTGCATGGCGAGGGCTGGAGTACGTCGGCGTCAGTGACATCCCGGTTGCCGGACCTCGCTGCGGGCGACAGCGCGGCGGCGTTCTATCTATTGCCCGACGCTGCCTTGCTGCGACTCGAGGCGGCTCCAGACGGTCATGCGTGCGTTCGCCTCGAGATGGAGCTGCCCGCAGCCGGCCAGCCGCCGACGGTGCTGCGGATCGATGCGTTCACCAAGGGCGAGTACGACGCCAAGACGGTTGCGCGCAGCCCCGCGGCGATGGTCTACGAGGGCCCGTTCGAGGAAGCAGGGACCGCGCTGTTGAAGCTGGCCGACGGCCAGGTGCTCGCGGGCTACAGCGGTGCCCCCGTACTCGACACCCGGGGCGGGGGCGTGTGCGCGATGGTGGACAGCTCGCGCGACCCCGGCTCGAACCTCGGTGGGTTCGGCGTTCCCGTCTCAGCGTTCGCTGAGGAACTCGACGGGCTGCTCGAGCGCAATGTGGCGTTCCACCAGCATGACCAGCGGTGGCAACGCGCGGTCGAGAAGCAGGACGAACAGGCCGCGCGTCTCGCGGGACTCCATGATCGACTGCCACTGCTGGCAAATCAGGTGGAGCTGGCTTCGGAGGTTGGCGATCGTCAGAGCGATCTGCTGCGGCCGCGCCATCGTGTCGTGCCGATCGTCGGCCGCGAGCGGTTCATGTCGCGACTTGGGCTTTGGCGTGAGGCGGACAGCGCAATGGAAGTGGCGTTTCTCACCGGCGGCGGCGGGTTCGGCAAGACGCGACTCGCGGTCGAGGCATGCATCGCGGCGGAGCAGGCAGGCTGGACCGCCGGTCTGCTCGATGGGGATGCGGCACGTGACTACCCGGATCGGATCTCCCAGCTATCTGAGTGGCCGGGCCGGCTGTTCGTCGCAATCGACTACGCAGAGACCCGGCCGGAGGTGGCGCGCGAGCTGCTGCGCGAGCTGCAGCGCCGACCAAGGCGGCCGCCAGCTCGGGTCGTGCTTGTCTGCCGCCAGGCGCTTGAGCGGCGCGAGCTGGAGGCTCTTTTCGGAGGTGGCACCGCGACCGAGGAGCTTGGAGCGCTGCTCGCGCACGCTGAGCCTTTTCGTCTGCCTGCAGAGGATCTCGACCGACACACGCTCTTCAGTAGCGCTGCGCGAGCGTTCGCGGAGCACCTGTCCAACGGCACCGCGGTCAGCACGCGGGCATCGTTGCGTGCGGAGCACTACGCGCGCCCGCTGTTCGTCTCGGGTGCTGCGCTCCTTGCATGCCAGGACCCAGACGTGGACATCGACGGGCTCGACGAAGAGCAGCTCATGCTGGAGTTGATCGACCGTCATGAGACACGCTACTGGCAGCAGACGGCCGACGGTCGACAGCTCGTGCTCGATCCTGACCTCCAACGCTCGGCGATCGCGGTCGCGACGCTCGTCGGCGCGCACGACGAGCGAGAGGCGCTCGCCCTCGTCAATATCGTTCCCGGCCTGGCGGACGCCACCGATGAGCGTAAGCGAGCCATCGGGACGTGGCTCAGCAGCCTTTACGGACCCGGCGATCTCAGCGCCTCGCCGGCGATCGTCGCGCTCGACCCAGACCCACTGGCTGAGGCGCTCATCGCACGTGAGCTGCGCGCACGCCCCGAGCTGATCGCAACCGTGCTGGACCTGCAAAGCGACCGCCAGGTCAGCCAGGCACTCGCCGTCTTCATGCGCGTAAGCGAGCGTCGCACCGACCTCAGCACCGAGATCCGGGCGACGCTCGATGAGCGCCTCAGCGCGCTCGTCGCGCGCGCGGTCGAAGCCCGCGCTGAGGGCCAAGACCTCCTCGCCGCGCTGACCACTGCGGCTCTTGCGCTCCGCCCAGCTGCCGGCGCCGCACGCACAGACCTCAGCTTCGGAACCTACGGACATGGTTTCCTGCATCTCGCGCGCCTGCTTGCCGATCTCGCCGTCGGATACAACCGCCAACGCGTCACAGTCGATCGCGAGCGGTTCCTGCCCGACCTCGCGGGCTCGCTGAACAATCAGTCCAGCCTGCTCGCGGAGGCCGGTCGACCGGCCGAGGGCCTCGCCCCGATCGAAGAGGCCGTCGAGCACTACAAGCCGCTTGCCGAAGCCGACCCCCAACGCTTCCTGCCCGCCGTCGCGATGTCGCTGAACAACCAGTCCAACCTGTTCGCGGACGTGGGTCGTCCGGTTGAGGGGCTGGCGCCGATCGAAGAGGCGGTCGAGCACTATCGGGCGCTTGCCGAAGCTGATCCGCAACGTTTTCTGCCCGACCTTGCGGGATCGCTGAACAACCAGGCCAATCGCCTGGCGGACGTGGGTCGTCCGGTTGAGGGGCTGGCGCCGATCGAAGAGGCGGTCGAGCACTATCGGGCGCTTGCCGAAGCTGATCCGCAACGTTTCCTGCCCGACCTCGCGATGTCGCTGAACAACCAGTCCGGCCTGCTCGCGGAGGCCGGTCGCCCGGCCGACGGACTGGCGCCGATCGAGGAAGCGGTTCGCTATCGACGGGCGCTTGCCGAAGCTGATCCGCAACGTTTCCTGCCCGACCTCGCGGCCTCGCTGAACAACCAGTCCGGGCTGCTCGCGGAGGCGGGTCGCCCGGCCGACGGACTGGCGCCGATCGAAGAGGCGGTCGAGCACTACAAGGCGCTTGCCGAAGCTGATCCGCAACGTTTTCTGCCCGACCTCGCGGGATCGCTGAACAACCAGTCCAACCGGCTCGCGGACGTGGGTCGCCCGGCCGACGGACTGGCCCTGATCGAGGAAGCGGTTCGCTATCGACGGGCGCTTGCCGAAGCTGATCCGCAACGTTTTCTGCCCGACCTTGCGGGATCGCTGAACAACCAGGCCAATCGCCTGGCGGACGTGGGTCGTCCGGTTGAGGGGCTGGCGCCGATCGAAGAGGCGGTCGAGCACTATCGGGCGCTTGCCGAAGCTGATCCGCAACGTTTCCTGCCCGACCTCGCAACGTCGCTGAACAACCAGTCCAACTCGCTCGCGGACGTGGGTCGTCCGGTTGAGGGGCTGGCGCCGATCGAAGAGGCCGTCCAGCACTATCGGGCGCTTGCCGAAGCTGATCCGCAACGTTTCCTGCCCGACCTCGCGATGTCGCTGAACAACCAGTCCGGCCTGTTCGCGGGCGTGGGTCGTCCGGTTGAGGGGCTGGCGCCGATCGAAGAGGCCGTCCAGCACTATCGGGCGCTTGCCGAAGCTGATCCGCAACGTTTCCTGCGCGACCTTGCGGGATCGCTGAACAACCAGGCCAACCTGTTCGCGGGCGTGGGTCGTCCGGTTGAGGGGCTGGCGCCGATCGAAGAGGCCGTCCAGCACTATCGGGCGCTTGCCGAAGCTGATCCGCAACGTTTCCTGCCCGACCTCGCAACGTCGCTGAACGACCAGTCGAATCGGTTTGCGGACGTGGGTCGCCCGGCCGACGGACTGGCCCCGATCGAAGGCGCACTTGCGGCGATGGAGGGTGAGTGGGCGCTGGGGGTCCTTCTAGGCGTGCGTGCGTGGCATCACCGGCGCACGGACAACGTAGGCGCAGCGGTGCGTGATGCGTGGCGCGCCTTCGGCCTCCTCGATCACGGCGACGACCCGTTCCAGCGTGGCCGGATCAGGCGTTTTCTCCGTGGGATGCGCTCCAGCGACGCCGAAGGCTTCGACGCAGCCTGGGCGACGGTCGAGATCACCAGCGATCAGCCGATCTGGCTCCAGCACCCCGCGACCGAGGAGGATGTCCAGCGTGTCGTAACCGCATGGATCAACACCTCGACGTGGGCCGAGTCCGAACACATGCTCGCGGAAGAGACCGCCGCATTGTTCGATGACCATGCGCTTGCGGCGATCGAGCACCTCATCGACGGCTACCCTGGCGACGAGAATCTCATGTCGCATCTCGCGCTGCTCGCTCATGCGCGAGCGCACGGCGTCCACGCCGCGTACACGCAGCTGCGCAGGGAACTCGCGCACGCCGAGCTCATCCAGATCACGACGGCGTGGCTGCAGGCGCAATCGCACGCCAGCGAGCTGCGGCTTGCGCGTGAGCACGGCGATGTGCTGTTCAGCATCGACGCCGAGCGCCTGATCGCACAGATCGCCGACGAGAACCCAGCCGAGCCGTGGGTGCTCGGGCGGGTCGCGACGCTCACGCTAGCGCGCCTCGACGGCCCACAATCCGCGCTGTCGATCGATGGGCTCCCCACGCTCGACCCCGAAACGGCGGCAAGCGATCCATCCGAGCGCAATCTGGCCTACGCACGCCTCGCCGTCACCGAGATGCCGACCGCCCCTGATGCTCACCTCACCCATGCGATCCTTGCAGGCGCGACCCAGCGAGAACGCGAGATGCAGCACGCCGTCGAACGGCTCAAGCGGAGCACCAATACCTGGGAACGAAGCGAATACGCGCGACGGCTCAGCAACCTCGAAACGCTGCACCCGACCCTCGCCAGCTCGTTCGCGGCGATCCGCGAAGCCCTCACGAACGACCATCGCTCGGCAGACGGATAGGGCTGGACGCGGACCGCCACACCCAGCGACGTGTGGCTGGCCGAGATCGCGCTCGGACTCGTCGCGATCGCGTCTCCGCTGCTATGCAGCGACAGCTCCCGCTCCTGCTCCAGATCCCGGGGAGCCTGCGTGGTCGCTCGAACGGCTTGCTGCTCAGAGCTTGCGCGCGCGGTGCTTCGGCTTGGGCGCGGCGACGACCGCGAACGTCAGCGTGTGCGCCTTCCCGCCGGTCGGCGTGGCCGTCAGCCGATAGCTGCCGCGCGCGAGCGCCCTGCGCCCGAGCTTGCCGCTGAACTTGGCCGTGGTGCGGCCCTTGCGTCCGTTCACGATCAGCGTTCCGACGCGCTTGGCGATCGTGCAGCGCTTCGTGTGCTTCAGCTTGGTTCTCGCGACGCAGCGGCGCTTGACGCGGTGCCCCGTCGTGAGCCGGTCGAACGCGAGCGTCACGCGCGCCGCCTTGTCGAGCGTGAACGCGATCTTCGTCCCGCCGCTGCGGCCGCCGACGTGGAAGCGCCTCGGTGCGATCGCGAGTGCGCGCAGGACGGCGGCGGGGGCCTTCCCGGAGATCCCGATCACGGGCGGCGGTGACGGCGGCACGGGCGCGGGGATCGGGCACACGCCGCGCAGCACGCGCAGGTGCACCGAGGCGAAGTCGGCGCTGCCGAAGCCGTCGCCGAGGTTCGTCGAGGAGGTGGTGAACGCGACGCAGTCGCCGGTCGCATTCATCGCCATGAAGTCCGAGCGGCCGTCTGCCATCGCGCCGGCGGCGCCGTCAGCGCGGCTGACGAGCGTCGTCGTCTGCGACGGCAGGTCGCGCAGCAGGATCTCGGGCGTCGGGACGAGGCCGGCGTCGGTCATCAGGCCGTAGGCGCTGAAGGCGACGCGGTCGCCGGCGGCGTCGAGCGACGAGAACTCGCTCGAGGACGAGACCGCCCCGGCCGCACCGTTCGCGCGGCTTACGAGCTGCGTGTGGCCGCCGGCGACGTCGCGGACGAAGGTCTGCGAGTTGACGAACGTCGCGCCGAGGTTCTGGCCGTTCGACTGGAACGCGACGACGTTCCCGTCCCCGTCGATCGACGGGCTGATCGAGTCGCCGGCGGCGGAGGCGCCGGTCACCCCGTCCGCACGGCTCACGAGCAGCGTGCTCCCGATGCGCAGGTCGCGGCGGAAGACGTGCTGCTTGCCGTCCGCCGGCGCGCCCGCGAGCGGCGCCTGCGACACCCACGCGACGCGGCCGCCGTCGGCGTCGGGCACCGGCTGCTGGGCGCCCGCGGAGACGGCGCCGGCGGCCCCGTCGTCGCGGTCCACGAGCGTCGTCGTCTGCGCGGCCAGGTCGCGCTCGTAGACGTGCGAGTGGCCGTCGGCGGCCGCGGGATCCAGCGCCGAGACCGTGTCGAAGACGACGACGCGGCCGTCGCGGCTGATCGTCGCGTCCGCCGCGCGCGAGGTCGCCGAGCTGCCGGTCGGGCCGTTCGCGCGGCTGACGAGCGTCGTCGTCTGTGCGACGAGGTCGCGCACGTACGTCTCGACGACGCCCGCCGGGGTGCCCGGCGCCAGGTTGTCGGCGGCGGAGGTGAACGCGACATAGCGCCCGTCGCCGCTGATCGTCGCATCCGACGAGAGGGCGTCCGCCATCGCGCCGCCCGCGCCCGAGGCGCGGCTGACGAGGATCGTGCTGCCGGTCAGCAGGTCGCGCACGAAGATGCCGGGATCGGCAGCGCTCGGGCTGCCCGGAAGCGAGCTGGAGGTCGACTGGAAGGCGACGTAGCGCCCGTCGTCGCTGATCGCGTTCGGGAGCATCTGGCTCGCGCCGGTCTGGCTCGCGAACGCGGCGGTGCCGTCAGGGCGCGAGACCATCTCGAGCGTTCCGGAGTCGAGCCGGCGCACGTGCAGGCGCGCGAACCCCGCTGGGCCGTCGCCGAGATTGTCCGCCGATGACAGGAACAGCGCGCTGGAGCCGTCCTCGCTGACCGTGGCTGGAAAGCCCGTGCCGATGTCGCCCGGCGCCCCGCTCGGCCCGGCGGCGCGGTTGAGCAACGAGGTCGTGCTCGCGGCGTCGTCGCGCACCCACACGTTCGTGCCGATCGCCGCGCCGAAGTCGGTCGCGTCGTCGGTCTCGAACGCAGCGCGCAGATGGCTGCCGTCGCCGCCGAGCGAGACGGAGCGGGAGATGCTGTTCGCGGGCGCGCCGGCGGCCCCGTCGGCGCGGCTCACGAGCTTCGTGGTGGCGCCGTCGAGCCGGCGCAGGTAGGCCTCCTGCGGGTTTGCCGGGAGCGTGTCGCCCGTGAGGTTCGCGGCCTTGCTGACGAACGCCACCGCGCGCCCGTCGGAGTCGAGCGACGGGTGGGTCGAGTCGCCGTCCCCCAGCGCGATGCCCGAGCCGTTCGGCCGGCTGGCGATGAAGACGCCCGACGGCGCCGCGGTGTCGGTCGTGCTCGTCGGGGCGACCGCGACGATGATCTGCGACTTGCCGCCGGGGTCGTTGGTGATCGACGCGTCGGCGGTGTCGAACGCTACGAGCACGCAGCCGTTCGCCGTGCTGCACAGCGTCCCGCCCACCCCCGGAACGACGCGCACGCTGGGGTCGAACGCGTTCGCGCCCGTCGGCGTGCCGCTGCAGTCGTTGTTGTGGCAGGAGATCAGCTCGGTGTCGTTCGCCTCGAGCGTGCGCAGGAAGATGCCACCGCTGTTGCCGAGGTTCGTCGCATTGCTGAAGAACGCGACGACCGGGCCCGCGGGGCCGACGTCGATCGACGCCTCGTCGGAGAAGTCGTTCGACGGCGCGCCGCCGGCGCCGTCCGCCTTGCTCACGAGGTACGTCGTCCCGGCGGTCACGTCGCGCATCCAGATCCGCTCGCCCGCCGCCGGCGCCGTCCCCGTCGCGTGGTCCACGAGGTCCGCGGCGCCGCTCGTGAACGCGACCAGCACGTGCGGCACGCCCGCGGGCGCGTCCGGCATCACGTTCGCGGGCGCGACGGCGATCGCTGGGTTGGTCGCATCCGCGTCGGCCGCGAGCCCGGCCGCGCCGTCGGAGCGGCTGACGAGCGTCGTCGTGTTCGTCTGCGTGTCGCGCAGCAGGATGTTGCGGAAGAACGGGTTCGTCCCGGCTGCGAACCCGTCGGCAGAGGTCACGAAGGCGGCGTAGCGCCCGTCGGCGCTGAGCGCGGCGGGCGTCTCGCTGGAGTTGTCGAAGGCCGGCGGCACCGGTCCGAGCCCGTCGGGCCGGCTGACGAGCAGCGTCGTGCCGGCGGGCTCGGCGGCGGCCGGCGCCACGCCGGCGGCGAGCGTCAGCAGCGCGAGCGAGATGGCCCAGGCGGCAGCGCGCGGGCTAATGGCGCTTGCGCTTCGGCTTGGGGCTGTGGATCAGCAGCTTGCCGGTGCGCTGGAGCGTCCTGCCGGAGCCGGTCTTGACGGTGAGCGCGTCGAGCGCGCGCAGGCTGTGGCGCTTGCGCAGCAGCGCGGCGCCGCGCGCGTTGAGCTTGATTCGCGGCGTCAGCTTTCTGCCGCCGCCGAGGTGGTACGTCGCCGTGCCGATCACGATCGGCTTGGGGTGGCGGTGGCCCTTCGTCGGCGTGCCCGGGATCGTGAGCGTCACCGTCACCGTGCAGGTCTGGCCGGCGGGGCAGATGATGGCCGAGGACGTGATCGGCACGACCAGGCTGCTGCCGCTCGTCAGCGCGGTGCTGGTCGCCTGTGCGGTGAGGTGGACGGTCGGCGCCGGCGGGGGTGGCGGTGGCGTGCCGGTCCCGCCGGGCGGAGGCGGCGGCGGCGCCGGGTTCGAGACGGTCACCTGGTGGCTCGCGCGCGCGATGAAGCCGAGGTCGTCGGTCGCGGTCAGCGTCACGGTGTAGGTACCACCGGCGGCGTAGGGGTGCGTCGGGCTCGCGCCGCTGCCGGTCGTGCCGTCGCCGAAGCTCCACGCGTAGGACGCGATGCCGTGGTCCGCGTTCGGGCTCGTCGCCTCGGCCGCGAGCGCGGCCTGCGCGCCGTTCGGCGTCGCGAGGAAGTCGACGACGGGCGGCTGATAGCGCGTCGGGTCGGAGACGACGCACGTGGCGGCGAGCTGGTCCCACACCTTCTGGACCGTGTAGCTGTGACCGTTGAACGTGTTGAGACCCTCGTCGTTGACGCCTGTCGCGCACGGGTCGCCGATCTCGCCTTGGTCGTTGACCGATCCACTGGCGCCGTACCAGGCGATCAGGTTGTCCGCGACGAGCGGGTCTGTCAGCACCTCGGTCAGCTCGTGGCCGAGGCTGGCCGTCTCGTTGTTCACCGCAGTGGCGCTGGGGCCGCAGCCGGAGGTCCAGAGATTGTTGTTGTCGGCCATCACGATGAACAGCAGCTTGCTGCCGTCCGCCATCGTCGTGTCGCCGTGGATGCCGCAGAAGTTGATGCCCGACTTGTTTCCCGTGCCGTCGTCGACGACGTCCTCAGGTGGGAACAGCAGGACGTACGTCGTCTGCGGACCGGGGCCGTGGGGCGCGGGCAGGTGCCCGCCTGCGATCTGCACCTTCAGCTCGTTCGCGATCTGCGCGAATGTGAGCGTCGCGTTGGAGGCGCCAGTGCCGATCGACGGTGTGATCTGAAAGCGGCCGAGGTAGCTCTGGGTCTGCGCGAGCACCTGGTTGGTGCCGCCGGTGCTGGGCAGCACGCCGGGCAGGTTGTTCGTCGAGTACTGCGCGAGCATCGAGAAGACGTTGTCCGTCGCGCCCGCGGAGGCGCCGATGTCGGACAGCATCGCTGCGTCGGTGGAGTCGAGCCCCGCGTCGACGAGCGAGCCCCACGGCACGAAGACGGTCTGCGCGGTCGAGACGATCGGCGCGCCCGGGTCGTTGTACGTGACGTGCGGGACGGCGCTCGCCCCCTGCGCGGCGGCGAGCGACCCCAGCGCCGCGAGCAGCGCCGCAAGTCCTCCGTGCCTGACGCCGACGCGCCGCCTCATCGCGTGCCGCAGTCTAACGACGATGCGCTGCGGCGCGAGCAGGCTTCGCGATCAGCGCCGCCGGCGATCGCGTCGGCGAGCGCCGCCGGGCTTGCGGCGGGAGTGCTGCGATCACTCCCGGCCGAGCACGAGGTCTATCCCGGTCAGGACGAGCTGCAGATCGCCGGCGGTGAGGCGTCCGACCCGTTCGGTCAGGAGCGAGCGGTCGATCGTCAGGATCTGCGAGACGTTCGCGACGGAGTCTTTCGGAAGTCCGGTGCGCTCGGCGTCCAAGACCACGTTGCCCGGGGCCGCGCCGAGCCGCAGGTTGCTTGTGAGAGGCACCACGACGGTCGTGGCGATCCGGCTCGCGTTGAAGCTGTCGCCTTGGACGACGGTCACCGGGCGCCGGAACCCGGGAGACGAGCCGACGGGATCGTCGAGCGACGCCCAGCAGACGTCGCCTTGGCTGATCACCATTCGCTCTGTGAGAGCGTCCGGCGGGCGGCCGCTGCGCTGAACGCGCGCTCATCGCTGGAGAGCTCGTCGGCGATCTCGTCGAGGGCGCGGGTCACGGCACCGGGATCTCGCCGCGAGACATAGTCGGCCAGTGCGTCGCGGTAGACCTCGCTGCGGCTCTTGCCCAGCCGGCCGGCGAGCTCGTCGGCCTTGCGAAAGAGATCGTCAGGAATGGAGACGGCAGTCTTCATACCAAAAGTATAACCGCGGTCGCTCGGCGATATCAACGGAGCGGGGGACCCAGGATCGCGACCAACCGCTCTCCGTAACACCCGCTATCGAGGCGCGGAGGACGCGCGGCGTCAAGCGCTCACGCTCGCCACTGGGTTCGCGTCGCGCTCGCCAGTCTCTCCGTCCTCCGCGCCTTGCCGGCTTGGCTCATCCCCCCGTGCGCCGCGCAGCGCGAGTACAAGTACAGCGATGAACCCAGCGACGAGACCGGCCATGGTGGCCCCCAACATCGCGTACGAGGCACCGAGCGTCGGTCCGACGACCCCCAGCGCCGGTTCGTAGTTGTCGCTGGCGAGCGCCCCACTCGCCGCAAGCAGAGCGCTCAGTTCTCCGACTGCGAGAAACGCGACGATCTGCGCGTTGTACGCCGTCGCCATATTGCCCCAGAAGTCGCGAGCGCGGCTCTCGACCGAGAGCGCCACGATCAGCACGGGAATGACCTGCGCACAGGTCTCATAGAAGGAGGTGGTGGGGAGCGATCCGTATCGCAATGACGCGACGCCGATGCCGCTGCCGACCACGACGACGGTCGGCCAAGCCTTGATAAGCCGCATTCCGGTTACTTCGGGGCCTGTGCGTCCTCCCCTTCAGTTGCCGCGGGCGCCATTGCCGCAGACGATGGGGCGCGGGGCGCTAGGCTCGGACGACTTCTTCTCTGTGCGTTCGTCTCTTCTGCTGGTCCCATTCGACTGCCCGTCTCCGCGTCGGGAGCGCATCGCAGGCTTCGCATCTAGGATTGCGCCGGTGCCTTCTGCTCGGTCTGTGTTTCCTTGGTTCGAACGTCCTCTAGGACGTTGAGCGCACCGCTCTGAGCCAGGAGGGTGGCGCTCGTGCCAAGACGGCAGAAGACCGGATCAGCGCGCCTTCCGTCAGCCGGGGGAGCATCGCGTCGGTCATCCGGTGGATCTCGTAGGTCGAGCGCAGCAGGCGCCGCTCGACCTGACACGTCGATGCCGGGAGATGGTCGAGCACGCGCGCGAAGAAGCGCGTGCCCCAGCGGTGCCAGCCTCCGCTGGAGCGACGCGCTCGGACGGAGGCTGACACGGCTGCATGCGCGGGGAAACAAGGGGGGCGCGGAAGCGGACGGACTCCACATGGGGGAGGTGGAGAGCTCACCGCCCGCCACCGCGCCGGGGACCGCGTGTGCGGCTGGCAGCAAGCTAATGACCGCCTTTCGGCGGCGCCAGACCTAACGCTGAGTACTCGACGTTCAGCTATGTGGTGCGGCGCTGGCCGTTGCAGACCCGCCACGTCCGCAGGACTGGAAGCAGCAGCCTGGGCAGCGAGCCGCCGGCGGCCACGATCGCCGCGGTCCCCGCACGGAGCTCCGGCGCGCGCGTGCTGTCCTTGCTGAGGTAGAGCGCGATCATGCAGCCGAGCAGCACTGCATGCCGCTCGCCATCCGGGAGCGCGAGGACGCCATTCGCAGCCCGCGCCACGCTCTCGCGCAGCCGCTCGACCGCCGCCTCCGGCGAGGCGTAATGGCTGACGTAGCTGTGGTCGCCATGAGCGCGGTCCTCGGCCTGGTCGGCGTAGCTGTCGAGCATCGTCAGCGCCATCGCCAGCCAGGGGAAGTAGGCGGCATGCATAGCGGCCGCCTCCTCGGGCGTGATCGTCTCGCTCGCCGCCGTAGCGAGCAGCGCATGCGTCGTGATCCAGCCGCTCGCCGCGGCGGTGCGCTCGAACCAAGGGAGCTCGTGCTCGCCGGGAAGGTGCTGCTCGGCCCATCGCTCCAGCTCCGCGTCACGGGCCGTGGGGTCCACGTGATGGTTGACGACGAGCACGCCGGCGCGGTGGGCGTCGCGGACGAGCAGCGGTCGCACGACGTCATAGCCCGGCAACGCGCGGCAGCCGTTGCGGCAACCCTCGACAAGTCCGGCGAGGTAGCCGCCGTCATCGCGCGCGGAACCGGCGAAGCAGTCGAGCGGCCGGCGGTCGAGATCGAGCGCGTCGAGCAGCGAGACGTACAGCCGCCCACCCGCCCGGGGACCGATCGCCGCGCCGTGCTCGGTCACCGTGTCGAGGAAGTCCTGCAGCAGCTCGTAGCGAACGAGCGTGCGCAGCAGCTCCGGGTTCCGGCTCCGCGGCAGCGTCCAGAACAGCGCGGCTCCATCGGCGTGCCCCCGTTTGTCGTCGAGCGCCTTGAGCGCATCGCGACGCAGGTCGGGATCGGGGATCGCTACGGCATGCGTCCGCCACCTGCGGATCTCATGCGCGACGGCGCGCAGGCCCCAGCCGAGCTGGCGGGTCGTCGCGGCGGCCAACGCCGACCACTGCGACCGGGTCAGCGGCAGGGCATTGGGCGTGTGAGCGGCACGCATCCCCGTCTCGGGGGAGCGTAGGGCAGGCCGGCGTTACCGCAGCCCGCTCTCGGCGGCGATCCGCGCGGCTCGGTGGCCGAACACGGCGATGATCGCGACTGCGACGATCGTCACCGCGGCGCATGTCAACAGCGCGCCGAGCACCGCCGTGGCGTAGTCGACGGGAAAGCCCGTGACGGTCGTCAGCGCGCGGCTCAGCAGGCTCTGGCCGAGCAGCCCGAACGCCGCCCCGATGACGCAGCCGGCGCTCACCAGCACCGCGGCCTCGAGCAGCAGCGAGCGCCACAGCTCGGCGGTCGTGTAGCCCTCGACCTTCATCGAAGCGAGGAACGCGCGCCGCTGCCAGATCATTCCGGCCATCGCCGCCGCCATCGCGATCATCGCCGCGACGAGCACCATCGCCGCGATCTGCGTCAGCCGCGCGAGCCCTTGGCGGCTGCCGGCGTTCAGCGCGCGCTGGCGGTCGGCCGCCGTCTTCACCACGAGGCCGGTGCGCGGGCCGAGCGCCTCGCGCAGCAGACGACGCCCCTCGGCCGGCGAGGTTCCCCGCGAGAGCGTGGCGTTCAGCGCGCTGACGTCGTCGCTTCCCCACGCGCGCGCGTAGTCGTCGGCGTTGATGACGATCGCCCCCGGCGGCCATCCCATATTCGTCGACAGCGCCGAGACGCGCAGCGGCAATGGAACAGGTGACGGCAGCAGGAACCGGTCGCCGACATGGAGGTGAAGCTGTCTCCCGAGCGCCTGCGAGACGACCGCCCAGCCGCCGGCGCGCAGCAGTCGCGTGGCGCGCGCCGTGTTCCCGTCGAGCATCTGTCCGCGGGGGAACGGGCGCTTCGCCGTGACCGGGGAGCCGAAGACCCAGATCCGGCGACTGCCGATGTCGAGGAAGCTGCCGCGGTACGCCGTGATGGACGCAAGGCCCGGCGGGACTCTGACGCGCGGCGGCGGGAACGACGTGGTCGCGAGCAGGTTCGCCGGCCCCGGCGCCACTGCCCACACGTCGCCGATCGAGGCCAGATCGTGCGCCGTGCGATCCAGGCCGCGCTGCAGATCCGCGTGCGCGCCCTGCAGCGCGACGCTGCCGAACACGGCGACGGCGCCTGTGGCCGCCACGGCGAGCGAGCGCAGCCGCGTCGCTGGATCGCGCAGGTCCGTTATCGCCAGGAACGAGACGATGCTGCGCATCCCGCGGGTCGCGACGTCGAGCGCCGCGACCAGCAGTTGCAGCAACGTGGGCAGGAGCACCAGCATCGCCGCCGTGAGCACCACGAGGCCCGCGATCGCGATCGCAGCCGAGTGCGGCTCCGCGATCACGATCAGCGTGCCGAGGGCGAGCAAGGCGAGCCCGGCGCCGATCAGCGGATAGCCGCTGCGGCGGGTGGCCTGCCCGTGGCCGGTCGGCTCCAGCTCGTCGCCTCCGCGCAGCAGCGACATCCCCATCGGACCGAGCACGGCCACGAGGCTCGCGAGGATCCCGCCGGCGGCGGCGATCAGCACCGTGCCGGGCGTCGTGATGCGCTCCGACCCGAACGCGAACGCCATGTCGAGGAACGCGGGGCGCTGGTCGAACAAACGGCGTGCCAACTGGTCCCCGGCGAGGATCCCCAGCGCCGAGGCGACGACGCCGAGCACGAGCGCGTCGAACAGCAGGACCTTGACGATCGTGCCGGGTCCATAGCCCTCGATCCGCAGGTCGGCGATCAGCCGGCGCCGCTGCGGGACGGTCAGCAGCACGGCGCTGAAGGCGAACAGGAAGCCCACCATCGCGCTGAAGACGGAGAACATCGTCGTCGACTGGCTTGTCGGCGTGGATGCCTGACGGAACAGCGCCGCATCGAAGTCGGCCGGCCGCACGTCGGCTCGTCCTGCCGCCAGCCGCTCGAGCCCTTGCCTGACCTCGTCGTCGTGGCCGGCTCTCGGTCGCACGAAGATGCGACTGATGGTTCCGATCCGGCCGCTCAGCTCCTGCGCATAGCGCAGCGGTGCGATCACGATCGGGCTGTCGAGCAGGCTCCCGATGTCCGAGCTCTGGAGCTTCGCGCCGAGCGGTGCCTGCACGACCCCGCCGCTGAGGTCCAAGTCGACGGCCTGGCCGAGCTGGATGCCGAGCGTGCGGACGAGCGGGGTCGGCAGCGCGATCGCGCGCACGTTCGCGAGCCAGCTGTAGGAGAACCCGCGCGTGAGCGATCCGCCGAGCTGCGCGAAGTCCGGCGTGACGCCGATCAGCAGCACCGAGCGACTCGCCTGCGACGAGCGGATCTCGGACCGCACTTCGAGGATCGCCGAGGCTCCGGCCACGCCCGGGAGCCGCTGCACCGCTCGCAGCTTGCTCTCCGGGAAGCTGTCCCCGCGCGACGCGAGCTGGTAGCGGGCGTCGCCGACGATGCCCTTCGTGACGCGCTCGAACGAGCCGGTGAGACTCGTGTTCGCGACGAGCGCCGCGAACAGCAGCGAGACGCCGACCGCGATCCCGATCAGCGCCAGCAGCTCCTGCCCGAGCTGCGCGCGCAGCCGCATCCCGTAGAGCGCGGCGACGTTGGAGAGCTTCACGCGCGCGCGGCGTCGTCGACGTAGGTGCGCAGCCGACCGTCGTGCAGCTCGAGCGCGCGATCGGCATATCCGGCGACGAGCGGGTCGTGGGTCACGAGCAACGTGGCGACGTCGCGCTCGTGGCAGAGCTGCGCGAGCAGCTCCATCACGTCACGGCTGCGCCGGCTGTCGAGATTGCCGGTCGGCTCGTCGGCGAGCAGCACCGCCGGCTCGGTCGAGAGCGCGCGAGCGATGAGGACGCGCTGACGCTCGCCGGTCGAGAGCTGCTCGGCGCTGTGCCGCAGCCGCTCGCCGAGCCCGAGCCGGTGCATCAGCGGCTCGACGCGTCTGCGAGCCTCGCGCCGTCGCAGCTCGTCGAACAGCTTCAGCGCCGCGTTGTCGATCGCGGAGGCGCCCGGGACGAAGTCCGGCTGCTGGCGCACGAAGCCGATCTCGTGCAGCCGGTACTGCGCCGCCTGCCGGCCGGCGAGCGCGCCGACGTCGCGGTCGCCGACGCGCAGGGTGCCGCTGTCCGGTTTGAGCAGCGCCGCGATCAGCTTGAGCAGCGTCGTCTTGCCGGATCCGCTCGGCCCGTACAGCGCGACCATCTCGCCGCGCGCGATCGAGAGCGACACGCCGTCGACCGCGCGCACGATCTCGCCGCCCGGCGCAGCGAAGTGCTTGACGACCTCTCGAAGCTCCAGCACCTACGAGCCGGTCTGCTGGTCGCCGCACGGGAACTCGATGACCTCGGCGCCCGGACGCGAGGTGTCCGTGACGGGTATGAGGCGGCCGTCGCTCAACGTGAACGCCTCCTGCGCATCCGTGATCGCCGACAGCACCGACGAGGTCATCAGGACGGCGACCTGCTCCTGTCCGGTGACGGCGCGCAGCAGCTCTGTGACCTCCTGCTGCTGGAGCGTGTCGAGTCCCGCGGTCGGGTCGTCGACGAGCAACAGCCGAGGCTCGCGCACGAGGCCGTGGGCGAGGCTGACGAGCGTCTTCTCGCTGTCCGAGAGCTGGTGCCAGCAGCCGTCGTGGCACTCGGCGACGTCCACGCGTCTGAGCATCGCCATCGCGCGGTTGCGTGCGACGCGGCGCGTGTAGCGGTTGAACAGAGGGTTCGCCACCCAGTCGAGCACGCTGAAGGCATTGCTCTGCGGCCCTTCTCTCTGCACGAGCCCGATCTGATCGAGACGCAGACGATCTCGCCGCGTCTTCGGAAGCGACGCCAGATCGGTGCCGTCGAAGCGCACCGCGCCGGAGTCGGCCGTCTCCAGCCCGGCGGCGATCCGCAGCAGCGTGGACTTGCCCGACCGTTGCGCGCCCCACACGCCGAACAGGTCGCCGCTGCGGATCGAGAGCGACACGTCCACGAGGACGCGCTTCGTGTACGGCCCGACCTGGTGGGTCTTGCCGACATGCTCGACAGAGAGGAGCGTCATTCCCGGCTCCAGCCTACGGGCGGCGACGGCCGGGAACGCCGGTCGGATGGTCGAGCTGGTTCTGCAGCGAGGTTCGCGTGCGCTGCGCCCACTCCATCGACGTCTGCAGGTGCGAGAAGAGGGCGTCGTGTACGAACGCGGCACCGAGCGGGCGACGGCCTGCGGGCTGACTGCCGAGCGGGCGGTCGATGATCTGGCGGAGCTGCGTCCGGCACTGCTCCTCGAAGTCGTGCAGCGTAACGATCAGATGCGGCGCGTCCTCGACGTCGGCCGCCATCAGCTGCATGTGCAGCTCCTCGCGCAGCGGCATCTTTCTCGCCGGCCCGGCAATCCAGTCGCGGTAGCGCTGGCGGCCGGAGTCAGTGACCTTGTAGTAGACGCGTGAGGCGGATTGGCGCGACTGCGCTCTGCGCGGCCCGGGGTGGTGCGGGTCAGCCGGTTCGCCGTCGCGCTCGACGACTGCGATGAGCCCCTGTCTTTCCAGCGCTACGAGCGCGGCGTAGACGAACGTGTCCGAGTAGCCCAGCGAGTCGGAGAACTCCCGCATCTGGTCGCGCAGCTCGTACCCGTAGCCATACCCCCGCCGCTTGATCAGCTCTCCGAGTACGACGTTCTGGACCGACACCTCATCCCCCGATCGCCCATCCGCTTTCTACGGGATCAGAAACGGGACCGTACAGGAGAGCTGGTCGGATGGCCAGTCGGCACTACCTGGAGGACGTATTGGTCGCTCCCGTTCGGGTGCTATGCGTAGATCGCGACCGGAAAGATCTCCACCGACGGGCACAGCCAGAGCGGCTGCAGTTCGGTATATGCCGACGCGGAACCTACAAAGCTCAGGAACACGCTCTGGTCCTCATTGCCGACACCGACGGCGTCACCAAGCAGCAGTGGAAGTTCTTCGAGTCGAGCGGACAGTCTCGTCAGCAGCACCGGAAGCTGATTGGTGGCACCGAGCATGCTGTTGCGAAACGCGTTGAAGGCAGTGCCGGGTTCTGGCGTTCGAACCACTTTCCCCAGGACGCCGAACGTACCTTGGCCAAGGCGCCTCAGCAGCTTGGTGTCGACGTATTCACGGTCCAGGCTCGCCACCGCGACAACCGGTGCCGCGGCGGTATGGCTCTCGAACATCACCACGTCGACCAGACCCGAGGCGTCGGCTTCATCCTCCAGCCGTCTAATCACGCCGGCCACCGCTCGCGCAAGCTCCCCGATTTCGCTGATGAGCGAAAGGATGGTGTCGAAGTCAGGCGAATCGTCATGCGGCTCATCGCTGTCTCCACCGCGCATCTGTTCGAACAGTTGCGGAATGTGCGCCTGCAGGCTCTGGGAGGAGAGCTCACTCGTGGCAAACGCAAAGGCCTCCGCGATGACCCGCAGCCGAGAGAATGCAGAAACCAGCGGCACGACAATTCGTTCGGACGTGAAGTCAACGAACTCGCCGGTGTGCCATTCCGCCTCCGCCCAAGGGGAGGCGGGACGTCTCAGGAGGTCACTCGCCTCCAGACTGTGACGCACAGCATTGAAGATGCTCTCCTGGGTTTGCTTTCGCACTTCGCTCTCCGTAACGGCGACCGAGCGTGCTCCACCGAGTCGAGCATCGACGGGCAACACCACTGAGAGGCCGCCGCGAATGCCCGCCGATCCCTCCGCGCTGTTCTCCACAGCTTTCTCCACGCTGCTCTCCCTCGCGATGGAGCGGCACCGTGAGAAATATGCGGCGGTCCGGATGATGCAGGCGGACGTGGCTGCCGCGCTGACGGGCGACTTCCCAGCCGGCGCGCTCGAGCGCCTTGACGAGCTGCTGGCCGGAGACGACCGGGAGGCGGGGACTCACGCGGGGATCGAGACGCGGCGGCGGACGACGCCGGCGTCGAGCGGGCGGCCGACCTCGCGGAGGCCCTCGACGTACAAGTCGAGCGCCTCGCGGGCGTTCTCCATCGCCTCGTCGAACGTGTCGCCCTCGGAGTGCAGCCCCGGGAGGTCGGGGGCGTAGACGTGGTAGCCGCCCTCCTCCTGTGGAGCGAAGACGAGCTCTATGTCGCGCGGATCGGGCATGGACTCAGGATACCGGCCGTCGGCGCCGCTTCCGAGCCACTTCTGCAGGGACAGCTCCAGGAACTGAAAGGTCCGATCCGGAGCGGATTCAGGCGGATCGGGCGAAGCAGCCAAGCGCGAGACCAGCAGAGCGGGGGACCCAGGAATCGAACCTGGCGCAAGGGTTTTGGAGACCCCTATGTTACCGATACACCAGTCCCCCAAAGGACCGATCGCCCATTGTAGAAGGGTGTGACGGGGCGTGGCGCGTCGAGGGGACGCCCCGTCTATCTGACGAACCGCTGCACGAATCTGAGCGCCGTGTCGCAGACCTCTCTCCAGCCGGCGTCGATCGTGAGGGCGTGGCCGCGGCCGCTGATCGAGACGATCTCGGTGACGCCCCTGTTGGCCTTCTCCTTCTTGAAGGAGGCGTTGGCGATCGCCCACGGGACGGTGTGGTCCTGCTCGCCGGAGACGATCAGCAGCGGGCCGCGGTCGGGGTTCTTGCTGTCGACTCTCGCCTCGGTCCATGGGTTGAGGTTCGCCGTCGCCGCCTGGAACAGCGGGATCCCGGCCGCCGGCACCGCGTAGGCCGAGTACAGCTCGCGCGCCTCCTCCTCGCTCACCGCGTTCGCGAACGCGTAGCGGAACTGCTCGTACGTCAACGGCACCGCGCGGTTGCGGTTCGCGGGGTTGCCGAGCACCGGCCGCGACGAGCGCAGCGCCGAGATCGGCAGCGGCAGCACGCCGCGGAACGGCGCGGGGCTGATCGCGACCGACGCGGCCGACAGCCCGCGGCCGGCGAGGATCTCCGTCAGCAGCCCGCCGAACGAGTGGCCGACGATCGCCGGCTCGATCGCGAGTTGGCGGACGATCTCCTCGAAGTGGTCGGCGACCTGGCCGATCGTCTTGCCGGCGAACGTCTCCGGGTGAGCTCTCGCGTCCTCGACCGTCTCCGGATCGTCCGGCCAGCCCGGCGTGAGCGCCGTGTAGCCGGCTCTCTCGAACGCTCTCGCCCAGCGGTCCCAGCTGCTCGGCAGCAGCCACAGCCCGTGCACGAACACGACCGGTCGCTTGCCCGTTCTGTTCGCCCGCTCGACCTGCGCCGACTCGTGCTCGGTGATCGTCGTGGCCATCGTGCCGTCCTTCCCCTTGGGTGCCAGCGCATCCTCGCAACCAACGCGTCGGCTGCCTACCCCGGCCGTCCGATCGCGGCTCAGCCGCCGCCGGCCAGCCCCGCCGCCCGCTCCAGCAGCAGGCGCCGCTCAGGTTCGTTGCCGGCCAGGCCGGCCGCGCGCGTCAGCTCGGCGTACGCCTCCTCGCGACGGCCGAGTCTCGCCAGCAGGTCGGCGCGGACGCTGGGGAGCAGGTGGTAGCCCGCCAGCTCGGGCGCGTCCGCCAGCGCGTCGACCAGCTCCAATCCCGCCGCCGGCCCGAACGCCATCGCGACCGCGACCGCGCGATTCAGCTCGACGACCGGGGAGCCGGTCAGCGCGGCGAGGCCGTCGTAGAGCGCAACGATCCGCTCCCAGTCAGTCAGCTCGGGCACCCGCGCTCGCGCATGACATGCGGCGATCGCGGCCTGCAGCGTGTAGGGACCCAGCCCGCCGCGCGACAGCGCCTCCGCCCGGTCCAGCGCCTTCAGCCCGCGCCCGATCAGCAGCAGGTCCCAACGCGAGCGGTCCTGGTCGAGCAGCAGCACGGGCGCCCCGTCGGGCCCGCGGCGCGCGCGCAGACGCGAGGCCTGCAGCTCCATCAACGCCGCCAGCCCGTGCACCTCGGCCTCGCGCGGCATCAGCTCGGCGAGGATGCGGCCGAGCCGCAGCGCGTCCTCGCACAGCTCGGGGCGCGTCCAGTCCTCTCCGGCGCTCGCCGCGTAGCCCTCGTTGAAGACGAGGTAGATCACGCCGAGCACAGCCGGCAGCCGCTCGGCCAGCTCGTCGCCGGCCGGCACCTCGAACGGCACTCTCGCGGCGCTCAGCGTTCTCTTCGCACGCACGATCCGCTGCTGGACCGTCGCTCTCGGCGTCAGGAACGCGCGCGCGATCTCGTCGGTCGTGAGACCGCCGAGCAGCCGCAGCGTCAGCGCCACGCGCGCCTCGATCGCGAGCACGGGGTGGCAGCACATGAACACCAGGCCGAGCAGGTCGTCTCCGACCTGCGCCGCGGCGGCGGCCTCCGCGGTCGGGTCCGATGACGCTCCGGCCGCGAGGTCCTGCTCCAGCCGGTGCGCGATCTGCTGCTGCTTGTCCTGCAGCGTCTCGCCGCGGCGGAACAGGTCGATCGCGCGGTGCTTCGCTGTCGCCATCAGCCAGGCGCCCGGGTTGTCCGGGACGCCCGACTGCGGCCAGCTCTCCAGCGCGACGACGAGCGCGTCCTGCGCGAGATCCTCGGCGAGCCCGACGTCGCGCACCATTCGCGTCAGCCCCGCGATCAGCCGCGGCGCCTCGATCCGCCAGACGGCGTCGATCGTGCGCTGCAGGTCGCCGCTCGCTGGGGCGGACATGGCGGCTACCGCGCCTCGTCGCCGATCTGCGCGCGGATCCGCTCCTCCTGCTCGCGCAGCTCGGGCGTGAACTCGTCGCCGAAGTCCTCGGCCTCGAACACCTGGCGGATCTCGATCTCCGAGTCGGTCGGCATCGGGTTGGGGCAGCGCTTGACCCACTCGATGCACTCCTCGAGCGACTTGCACTGGAACATCCAGTAGCCGGCGACCAGCTCCTTCGTCTCGGCGAAGGGCCCGTCCACGACGGTGCGGGAGGCGCCGGAGAACTGCACGCGCGCGCCTCTCGCGCTGGAGTGCAGGCCCTCGCCCGCCACCATCACGCCGGCCTTCGCCAGCTCCTCGTTGTATCTCCCCATCGCCGCGAGCATCTCCTCGCTCGGCAGCGTGCCGGCCTCGCTGTCGGGCGTCGCCTTGACCATCACCATGAAGCGCATCGCAGCTCCTTCGTCGTGGACCTCGCGGTCCGGTTTCTACCCTGACGACGAACGGCGCGCGAGGAAATCGACACAAGGGCGTGAACATCCTCGCAGCGCCCTACGGCGCCGTCGCCGCAGGTCTCGTGCCGGTCAGCTCTCCGAAACGCCGGGCGTAATGCGGAATGAGCGGCTCACGACGATCGTCGCTCGCCGCCAGCAGCGCGAGCAGCTCCGAGATCGACCAGCCGTGAAGCGCGCATGCCGACGCAGCGCGTGCGCTGCGGCTTCGACCGTCTCGCGGTCGAGCAGCGAGGTCAGGAAGTCGTCGGGAGTCAGCGCCACGACGCCGTGAGGGCGCGTGGCGCGCACGGGGAAGTCCCGAAGGTTCGTCGTGACGATCGTCGTCGCTCTCGCCACGAGCGCGGCGGCCAAGACGTGGCGGTCTTTCGGATCGTTCGTCATGTCCGGCAAGCGAACGGCGATCGTGGCGTCTGGGACGAGGCTCCCAGCCCCGGCTAGGCGCAGTGCGTCGGTCACGCGTCGCAGCCCGGTTGCGCTCGACGAGATTCCTCCGCGTCTCGGCCACGATGCGGGCTGACCAGTGCAGCTCGAAGAGACCCGCGAGTGCGTGCCAGACGAGCACCTTGCGGGGATGACGGCGGTAGAGCGTGTCGGCGTCGATGACGGCTCGCGGGATCGGCCCCCGCCAAACCTACGAGCCGAAATCGCTGTCAATCGTCGTCCGCGAGTGAATTGGAACTGGTCATCGCGTCATCCATTGCAGACTGCGCGAGTGCTTGCTGAGTTCGGTAGGCCTCGACGTGGGAGCGCTCGATGCGCCGGTGGCCGCCGGGCGTCGTGCGGTGGGGGATGCGGTCGCGGTCGAGCAGCATCGTCAGGTGGGGGCGGGACACGCCGAGCAGGTCCGCCGCCTGCTGCGTGGAGAGCGTCTCAGGCACGACGACCAGCTTCGCATCACGGCCGCGCGCCTGCTCGCGCAGCAGCTCGGCTGCGGCCTCGAGCACGGCAGGCGGGAGCACGAGGTCGGCGATGCCGAGCGCGGCGACGCTGGGGGGCCGCCTGAGCTTCCGGGCGCGGCGGGCCGCGGCGTCGAGCCGTGCGGCAGGCATCGTGCGCGGTGTAGATGCTGGGGTCGCATTTACAGCCATGCGCGGACCATATCAATCGAAAAAATCGAAACAAGCCGAGCGATTTCGCGCTTCGTCACAGCGCACAGCCGCGAAAGCGCTGGACAGCTTCGATAGGTTCGCGGATATGTCGATCGCGACTGATCCCGCCGCGGCGCGCGACGAGCCGGAGGCGCGCCGTCGTCGCCCCGCGATCGTCGCGGTCGACGACGAGCCGGCGGTGCTCGCGGCCGTCGCGCGCGACCTGCGGCGCGGCTTCGGCGAGCGCTTCCGCATCGTGCGGGCGTCGTCGGGGGACGAGGCGCTCGGCGTGCTGAGAGAGCTGGTCGCGCGCGGGGACCAGGTCGCCCTGCTCGTCGCCGACCAGCGCATGCCGGGCATGTCCGGCACCGAGTACCTCGTCGAGGCGCGCAAGCTCGTCCCGACCGCCAAGCGCGTGCTGCTGACCGCCTACGCCGACACCGAGGCGGCGATCCAGGCGATCAACGAGGTCGCTTTGGACTACTACCTGCTCAAGCCCTGGGACCCGCCGGAGGAGCAGCTGTTCCCGGTCGTCGAGGACCTGCTCACGACGTGGGAGTCCGGCGCGGCGATCGAGTCCGGCGGCGTGCGGCTCGTCGGGCACCGCTTCAGCCGCGACTCGCATCTGCTGCGCGACTTCCTCGCGCGCAACCGCGTCCCCGCCCGCTGGCTCGACGTCGAGCGCGACGGCGAGGCGCGCGAGCTGCTCGCGGTCGCCGGCGTCGCCGACTCCGGCCTGCCGGTCGCGCTGCTGGAGGACGGCAGCGTGCTGGAGCGTCCGACCGTGCTGGAGCTGGCCGAGCGCCTCGGCGTCTCCGCGCAGCCGTCCGCCGAGCACTACGACCTCGTGATCGTCGGCGGCGGCCCGGCGGGTCTCGCCGCCGCGGTCTACGGCGCCTCCGAAGGACTGCGCACCGTGATGGTCGAGCGCGAGGCGCCCGGCGGCCAGGCCGGCATGTCGAGCCGCATCGAGAACTACCTCGGCTTCCCCGCCGGCCTGTCCGGCTCGGACCTCGCACGCCGCGCGACCGACCAGGCGCGCCGCCTCGGCGCCGAGCTGCTGACGGTCCAGGACGCGAGAGCGCTGCGCGTCGAGGGCTCGGGCCGCTTCGTCGAGCTGACCGGCGGCGGCACGCTGTCGGCCAACACCGTGCTGATCGCCTCCGGCGTCGCCTACCGCAAGCTCGAGGCGCCGGGCTTCGCCGAGCTGACCGGCGCGGGGATCTACTACGGCGCCGCGCTCACCGAGGCGCGCGCGTGCAAGGACCAGCACGTCGTCGTGATCGGCGGCGCGAACTCGGCCGGCCAGGCGGCCGTCTACTTCTCCGGCTGGGCCGGCAAGGTGACGATGCTCGTGCGCGGCGCCGGGCTGGAGTCGTCGATGTCGCAGTACCTGATCGAGCAGATCGCGGGGCTGGAGAACGTCGAGGTGCAGACCGGCAGCCAGGCCGTCGCGGCGGAGGGGGAGGACGGGCACCTGAGCGCGCTGACGATCCGCGGGGCAGACGGCGAGGAGCGGCGCGAGGAGGCCGACGCCTGCTTCGTCTTCATCGGCGCCGCGCCGCGCACCGACTGGCTCACCGGCGTCGTCGCGCGCGACGAGCGCGGCTTCATCCTCGCCGGCGTCGACGCGAGAGCGACCGGCTGGCCGCTCAGACGCGACCCCTACGTGCTCGAGTCGAGCGTGCCCGGCGTGTTCGTCGCCGGCGACGTGCGCGCGCGCTCGATCAAGCGCGTCGCGAGCGCGGTGGGCGAGGGCTCGATGGCCGTCTCGCTGATCCACGAGTACCTGGCGGAGGCATGAGCGTGATGGCGCCGAGCGTCGAGGAGCTGCGCGCGATCGACCTGTTCGACGGGCTCGACGACGCGCAGCTCGGCGTGTGGGCGGCGGCCGCCGAGACGCGCGCGGTCGCCGACGGCGAGGTGCTGGTCGGCCAGGACGAGCCGTCGAGAGGGCTGTGGCTGCTGTTGGAGGGCACGGTCGAGTCGCTTGTCGTCGCAGACGGGCGCAGCGAGCGCATCGGCCACCAGGCCGCGCCGACGTGGATGGGCGCGATCGCGGCGCTGACGGAGGCGCCGGTCGGCGTCGAGATCCGCGCGATGACCGCGGGCCGCGTGGCGTTGATCCCGCCCGAGCGCTTCGTCGAGCTGGCGCTCCAGACCCCGTCGGTGCACCGCAAGGTGATGCAGCGCGTCGGCCCGGTGCTGAGCCGCCTGAGCGCGCGCGAGCAGCACCGCGAGCGGCTCGCCGCGCTCGGCACGATGGCGGCTGGGCTCGCGCATGAGCTGAACAACCCGGCGGCCGCGGCGAACCGCGCCGCGAGCGACCTGATCGAGGCGATCAAGGCGATCGCCAAGGCGCTCGACGCGTTTGTGGAAGCGGGCATCGAGCGCGCGGACGCGGAGAAGCTGCTGGAGCTCCAGCGCCAGGCGCTGGACCGCGCCGCCACGTGCACGGCCCTCGACGCGCTCGACGCCGCCGACGAGGAGGATGCGATGCGCGACCGCCTCGAGGACCTCGGCGTCGCCGACGCCTGGAGACTGGCCGAGCCGCTCGCGCGGGCGCGGGTGGACGAGGCGTGGCTGTCCGACGTCGCGCGGCTGGCCGGGCCGGCGACCGATGCGGCGCTGCGCTGGGTCGCCGCGTCGCTCACCGCGCGCACGCTCGCGCAGGAGTTGAAGGACTCGACCGAGCGCATGGGCGCGCTCGTCGGCGCGGTCAAGTCCTACGCCTACATGGACCGCGGCGGGCTCGTCGAGGCCGACGTGCACGAGGGCCTGGAGACGACGCTCGTCGTGCTCGGGCACAAGCTCAAGCACACGCGCATCGAGGTCGTGCGCGACTACGACCGCTCGCTGCCGAAGCTCACCGTCCACGGCTCGGAGCTGAATCAGGTGTGGACGAACCTGCTCGACAACGCGATCGACGCGCTGGGGGAGAGCGGCACGATCACGATCCGCACGTCGCTCGACGGTCCCTGCGTCCTCGTCGACATCGCCGACGACGGGCCGGGCATCCCGGACGAGCTGCGCGCACGCGTGATGGAGCCGTTCTTCACGACGAAGGATGCCGGGCGCGGCACCGGCCTCGGGCTCGACACCGCGCGGCGGATCGTCGAGGAGCGCCACACCGGCACGCTCTCGTTCGAGACCGGCGCAGGCGGCACGACGTTCCACGTGTGGCTGCCGCTCGCGGGCACGGCGCGCTGAGGTCGGCCTCGCGGCTGCGCGTCAGCGCGGTACGGGCTGCGCGCCCTGCTCCCGCAGCGCGTCCACCGAGACAAGGGTGATCTCAAGCGTGTGGCAGTCCTCGACGAGCAGCAGCGCGGGCTCCTGCGGCAGCTCGCCGACGATCCCGAGCAGCGCGCCGCCGCGCGTCAGGTACGAGCCGACCGCGAACGGGTCGAACATGCGGTCCACTGCTGGGCCGGTCGTGGTGGTCTGTCGTCGCATCGCCATCCCGTCGCTCCTCCCGGTTGAGGACGCGAGCCTACGGCCGCCGCACGGCGCGGCCATCGGGGAGGTGCCGCAACTACGTCGGTGGTTTCCCGTCGCCGTGCGCTTCGGAGAGGTCGTAGAGCGCGGCGACGGTGATGCCGAGCGCGTCGGCGAGGCGGACGACCGTCGTCGCGCGCGGGTCCTTGTTCGCGCGCTCGATCTCGCTCAGGTGCTTGGGATGGATGTCGGCCGCGAACGCGAGCGCCTCCTGCGACAGCTCGCGTTCGCGCCGCAGATGCCGGATCGCGCCGCCGAGCGCGAGCAGCTCGGGAGCCGGTTGCACGAAGGCTCTGCGCGTCGTCATCGGCCCATGTCCCAGTGTGCGAACAACACGAACATATGTTCGCACACGGTGCAAGTCCCTGCGCCGGTTGGGTCAGGAGTCGAGCCGCTCGTCGAACAGCCCGAACAGCTCGCCCGAGCGCATCTCCAGCGCGCTCGCGAGCTTCAGCACGGTCGTCAGGCGCGGGTCCTTGTTCGCGCGCTCGATCTCGCCGACGTGCTTGGCGCTGAGGCCCGCCTCGTCGGCGAGCGCCTCCTGCGAGAGATCCCGGTCGCGGCGCGCTTTGCGCAGGGTGCGACCGAAGGCGACGAGCTGTGGTGAAGCGGTACGCATTCGTACCGTGAAACCTTCACCACCGATGACGGTTCAGCCACCGTCTGCTGATGGTAAATCTCCACCGGAAGACGGTTTTCTGGTTATAGTCGCTTTTTCCGGCGTCTTGGCACCCCGGCTTCGTCGGCGCGTGATTCCCCCTCACCGCGTCGGCACGGCAGGCAGGGGCACTCGGTGCCGGTTCCCTCCCCCGGGGCCTTCCCGGAGCAGGGTCAGTGCGAACGCCCCGTGAGCTCCCAGGCCCGGGGCGTTCGCCGTTCTCGCTCGCGCATGTCCGCAGGTGAACCGCGTGGTGACGCGGACTTGCATTGCGATCTGTATCGCGATATATCTTTGAACATCGAGATACTTCAACGCAAGGAGCTGGACATGCATCGGACTGCTCCACAGTTCGCAGGCGCAGAGGCCGCAGAATGCGGTCGCGCCACGTTTCACCCCGGTTGGCGCTGGATGAGCGGGCGCCACGGGCACGGCCCCGGTCCCGGTCCCGGTCCGGGACGCCCCGGCCCGGGCGGAGGATTCGGCTTCGGCTGGGGGCCGATGGGGATGGGCCCGGGCGGCTTCCGCCGCGGGCGCAAGGCTCGCCGCGGCGACGTCCGCACCGCGGTCCTGCTGCTGCTCGCCGAGGAGCCGCGCAACGGCTACCAGATCATGCAGGAGCTCGAGGAGCGCAGCGGAGGCGCCTGGAGCCCCAGTGCGGGGTCGATCTACCCGGCGCTGCAGCTGCTCGAGGACGAGGGGCTCGTGCGCTCCGAGGAGGCCGACGGCCGCAAGCTGCTGAACCTCACCGACGCGGGCCGCAAGCACGTCGCCGAGCGCGGCGAGGACCAGCCGGCGCCGTGGGAGGAGATGGCGCGCGACGTCGGAGACGACGCACGCGCCATCATGAAGGTCGTGCGCGAGGTCATGGTGGCGATGACGCAGGTGATTCAGACGGGCAGCGACGCGCAGCGCGAGGAGGCGCGGCGGCTGCTGATCGGCCTGCGCCGCGACCTCTACCTGATGCTCGCCGAGGGCGGCGACGCCGAGGCGGGCAAGGGCGCGGGGGAGGACGCGTGAGCGACGGCCCGCGCACCGGCGCGACGATCCAGACGCCGGCGCCCGCCGGCGCCGGCGACGGCGGGCATCCGCTCGCGGTCGAGGTGCGCGGGCTCGTCAAGCGCTTCGGCGAGGTCGAGGCCGTCCGCGGCATCGACCTCGACGTGCGCGCGGGCGAGACGTTCGGCTTCCTCGGCCCCAACGGCGCCGGCAAGTCGACGACGATCTCGATGCTCTGCACGCTCGTGGAGCCGGACGGCGGCAGTGCGCTGGTCGGCGGCCACGACGTCGTCGCCGAGCGCAACGAGGTGCGCCGCAACATCGGGCTCGTCTTCCAGGAGCCGACGCTCGACGCCTACCTGACCGCCGAGCAGAACCTGCGCTTCCACGCCGAGCTGTACGGCGTGCCGAAGGCGCTCGTCCCTGCGCGCATGCAGCTCGTGCTCGAGATGGTCGGGCTGTGGGAGCGGCGCAAGAGCCTCGTCTCGACCTACTCGGGCGGGATGAAGCGGCGGCTGGAGATCGCGCGCGGGCTGCTGCACGCGCCGCGCGTGCTGTTCCTCGACGAGCCGACGGTCGGGCTCGATCCGCAGACGCGCTCCTCGATCTGGAGCTACATCGAGACGCTGAAGGGGCAGGAGGACATCACGATCTTCCTCACGACCCACTACATGGACGAGGCCGAGCACTGCGATCGCATCGCGATCATCGACCAGGGCGAGGTCATCGCGCTCGACACGCCGGAGGCGCTGAAGGCGAGCGTCGGCAAGGACCGCGTGCAGCTGCAGGTCGACGACGACGACGCGGCGATCGAGGCGCTGCGCGATCGCTTCGACCTCGAGGCGTCGATCGCCGAGGGGCACGTGACGTTCGCGGTCGCCGGCGGCGAGGAGTTCGTGCCGCGGCTGTTCGCCGAGCTGGGCGTGCCGATCCGCGGCGTGAGCGTCGCGCGGCCGTCGCTCGACGACGTCTTCATGTCCTACACCGGCACGACGATCCGCGACGCCGAGGCCGGGCGCCAAGACCCTATGCTGGCGATGATGCGAGGGAGGCGATAGTGGCGAGCACATCGACAGCCCCGGCAGCGACCGGCTCGACCGCGACCGCGCCGGCGCCCGTGCGCGTCGTCGTGCCGCCGGGCGGCTGGCGCGCCGACCTGCGCGGCGTCAAGGTCGTCTGGCAGCGCGAGCTGATCCGCTTCTGGCGCGACAAGCTGCGGATCGTCACCTCGCTCGTGCAGCCGCTGATCTTCCTGTTCGTGCTCGGCGGCGGCCTCTCGCACCTCGCCTCCGGCGGGACCGAGGGCGTCGACCTGCGCACGTTCATGTACCCCGGCGTGCTCGCGATGGCCGTGCTGTTCACGGCGATGTTCAGCGCCGCCTCGGTCGTGTGGGACCGCGAGTACGGCTTCCTGCGCGAGATGCTCGTCGCGCCCGTGCGGCGCGGCTCGATCGTGCTCGGCAAGTGCTTCGGCGGGGCGACCGTCGCCGCCGCCCAGGGCCTGCTCGTGATGGCGCTCGCGCCGCTCGTCGGCGTGCCCTACGTACCGATCATGATCCTGCAGGTGCTCGCGCTGCAGCTCCTGCTCGCGTTCATGATCACCGCGTTCGGCGTCATGTGCGCCGTGAGGATCACGCAGATGCAGGCGTTCATGGCGCTCATGCAGATGCTCGTGATGCCGTTGCTGTTCCTGTCGGGCGCGCTGTTCCCGCTCGCCGGCCTGCCGCGCTGGCTGGAGGTGCTCAACCGCCTCGACCCGCTGACCTACGCGGTCAACCCGATCCGCACCGCCGTCTTCGACCAGCTCGACCTGACGGCCGCGGCGAGAGCCGCGCTGCTGCCCGGGATCACGTGGTTCGGCTGGAACGTGCCGATCGGCGTGCAGGTGCTCGTCGTCGTCGGCTTCGCGCTGGCGATGCTGAGCGTCGCGATCTGGGAGTTCCGCAGAGCGTAGTTTCGCCTTTCGTCACATCTGCGCCGTAGCGTCGCGCTCCGATCGAAGGTCCATCTCGAAGGGAGCGATGCGATGCGCGCGAAGCGCAGGTGGGCGGCGTTCGCCGTCACGGTCGGACTGCTGGCGGGGAGCCTCGGCGGCGGGATCGCGCTCGGCGCGGGCTCGAGCAGCGGCTCCGGCTCGGCGATGAAGTCGACGAGCCACGCGATGAAGTCCACCTCGTCGAGCTCGGCGATGCACCAGCAGGGCGCGGCGATGCACGGCGCGGCGATGAGCGCCGCGCACATGACGGGATGAGCGCCGCGGCCCGCCGCCTCGGCCTCGTGCTCGCGGCGGCGGGCCTCGTGCTCGCCGGGCTGGTCGCCGGCTCGCTGCTGGCGCTGGGCTCGTCGTCCCCGCCGATGGCAGTCGCGCGGGCGCGGATCGCGCCGCGCCCCATGTTCCCGCCCGGCACCTCGCTCGTCGCGAACGTGCGGGGCGGGCGGCCGCTCTTGGTCTTCCGCCATCCCGGCGACGCGCGTCCGGCGCGGGCGGTCCGCGCGCGCGTGCTGCTCGTGCGCGCGCGCCGCGGCGCCTGGCTGCGCGTGCTGCTGCCCGTGCGGCCGAACGGTGCGAGCGGCTGGATCCGCGCAGATCGCGTCGTGCTGCGCACCGACGCCTATCGCGTCGGCGTCGCGCTGCGTGCGCACCGGCTCGTCGTGCGGCGCGGCGCCCGCGTCGTGCTGCGCACGCCGATCGGCGTCGGGCGCTCCGGCACGCCGACGCCGCGCGGGCTCGCCTACGTCACGTCGCTGCTGCGCCAGCCGAACCCGCACGGGATCTACGGACCGTGGGCGTTCGGGCTGTCGGTCTACTCGCCGGTGTTGACGTCGTTCGGCGGCGGTCCCGGGCAGGTCGGCATCCACGGAACGGACGCGCCCGCGGGGATCGGCAGCGACGTCAGCCACGGCTGCATCCGCCTGCCGAACGCGGCGATCGAGCGGCTCGCGCGGATGCTGCCGCTCGGCACGCCGGTGCGGATCGCGGAGTGACTCCGCGTAGGATCGGTCGATGCGCCGCCGTCCGGCATGTCGTGCGCTCGTCCCGCTGCTGGGCCTATGCGCGCTGCTCGCCGCGCCGGCGGCCGGGGCCGCGGCGCCGTCGCACGCGAGTGGAGCGTGGCGGCCGGGGGTGCGCTCCGCGATCGCCTACGCCCGCACGCGCGCCGGCACAGTCCGCTTCTCGGTGCGTGAGGGACGGCGCGTGTGGGGCTGGCGCGCGACGCAGACCGTCGCGTCGGCCAGCGTGCTGAAGGCGATGCTGCTCGTCGCCTACCTCGACGACCCGCGGGTGCGCGGCCGGGCGCTCGGGCCGGGCGACTACCGCCTGATCGTCCCGATGATCCGCTGGTCGGACAACGCGGCGGCGACGGCGGTGCTCGGGTTCGTCGGCGCGCGCGGCGTCTACTCCGTCGCGCTGCGCGCGCGGATGCGGCGCTTCGCGCTCGAGCCCGTCGTCTGGGGCGACAGCCGCATCGACGCCGACGACCAGTCGCGCTTCTTCAGCGCGATCGACCGGCGCGTCGTGCCGCGACACCGTGGGACCGCGATGCACCTGCTGGCGACGGTCGTCCCGCGCCAGCGGTGGGGAATCGGGCGCGTGGCGCCGCGCGGCTGGAGGCTCTACTTCAAGGGCGGCTGGGGCACCGCGACGGGCGCCGTCGAGCACCAGGTCGCGCTGCTGCAGCGCGGGCGCCGGCGGGTCGCCGTGGCCGTCCTCACGACCGACAGCCCAAGCCACGCTTACGCGACGCAGACGCTTCAGGGCGTGTTCGCGCGGCTGCTGCGCGGGCTGTGACCGGCGGCGTTCGGCGCACAGTTCAGGAAGTGGTAATGGGCGCCTGGCATCCTCGGTCACGATGGCACTGCTGATCGTCTTCGGGTTCCTGGCGGGAGCGGGCACGGCGCTCTCGCCGTGCGTGCTGCCGGTGCTGCCGATCGCCCTGAGCGCCGGCGCCACCGGCGGCCGGCGGCGGCCGCTCGGGATCGTCGTCGGCCTGACCGCCTCGTTCACGTTCGCGACCGTCGCGCTCGTGTACGTGCTCGATGCGCTCGGCCTGCCGGACGACCTGCTGCGCACGCTCGCGATTGTCGTCCTGCTCGTCTTCGGCGTGACGCTGCTCGTGCCGCCGCTCGCGGCGCGCCTGGAGGGGCGGCTGAGCCGCATCGCCGGGCGCGTCGGCGGGATCGGCGGCGCCTCCGCGCACGGCGACGGCTTCCGCTCGGGCCTGCTCGTCGGCGCCTCGCTCGGGCTCGTCTACGCGCCCTGCGCGGGCCCGGTGCTCGCGGGCGTGATCACCGTCAGCGCGTCGCAGTCGTTCACCGCGGGCCGCTTCGCGGTCGCGCTCGCCTACGGGCTCGGCTCGGCGCTCGTCCTCTACCTGCTGATGCTCGGCGGCCGGCGCTTGACGGCGCCGCTCTCGCGCCGCAGCGGCGCGTTGCAGATGGCGATGGGCGCGGTGATGATCGTCGTCGCGCTCGCGATGCTCAACGACTACGACCTGCGCTTCCAGAGCGCGATCGCGAAGGACCTGCCGGCCTTCCTCGTGGACCCGACCAAGCACCTGGAGAGCAGCGCGTCGGCCCAGCGCGCGCTCGCCGACGTGCGCGGCGCGCCGAAGTCGAAGCTCGCCGCCGCGACGCATCCGGTCCATGCCGCGCCGACGCATGGCGCCGCCAAGCGCCTCGGCCTGCGCGACTACGGTCTCGCGCCCGACTTCACCGACACGCAGCGCTGGTTCAACACGCCCGGCGGCAGGCCGCTGACGATGGCGGGCCTGCGCGGCAGAGTCGTGCTGATCGACTTCTGGACCTACTCCTGCATCAACTGCCTGCGCACGCTGCCCTACATCGAGGCGTGGGACAAGCGCTACCGCGCGCAGGGGTTGACGATCGTCGGCGTCCACTCGCCCGAGTTCCCGTTCGAGAAGGACGCCGGGAACGTGCAGGCCGCGATCGCGCGCGAGGGGATCCGCTACCCGGTCGTGCAGGACAACGACCTCGGCACATGGAACGCGTACGGCAACCAGTACTGGCCGGCGGACTACTTCGTCGACGCGCGCGGCCACGTCCGCTCCGCGGCCTTCGGCGAGGGCGACTACGGCCACAGCGAGGCGGTCATCCGCGAGCTGCTCGCCGAGGCGGGCAGACGCGTCGGCGCGGCGACGTCCGGCGCGCATGGGCTGGTGCCGTCGGACGGCGTCACGACGCCGGAGAGCTACCTCGGCTCGATGCGCGCCGAGCGCTTCGCGAACGGCGCGATCCTGCCGGGCCGTCAGGACTTCGGCGCCGCGCCCGACCCGGCGCAGGACGGACTCTCCTACGGCGGCGTGTGGACGATCGCGAGCCAGACCGCGACCGCCGGGCCGGGCGCCGCGCTCATGCTGCACTTCGGCGCGCAGCACGTGTACCTCGTGCTCGGGTCGCCCGGGAGGGCGCGCCGCGTGCGCGTGCTGCTCGACGGGCGCCCGATCCCGAACGCGCTCGCCGGCGCCGACGTGCACGGCGGCGTCGCGACGATCTCCTCCCAGCGCCTGTACGACCTCGTGTCGCTGCCGGCGGACGGGCAGCACGTGCTGCGGCTGGAGCCGGACGACGGAGTACAGGGCTATGCGTTCACCTTTGGCTGAGCCGTCGGCGATGATCTCCGCGATGCCCCAGGGCTCGCGCGGAACGGTGCTCGTGGTCGACGACGAGCCGACGATCGTCGAGGTCGTGGCGCGCTACCTCGTGCGCGCGGGCTTCGAGGCGCGCGAGGCGTTCGACGGGCCGGGGGCGCTGGAGGCGGCGCGGCTGCACAGGCCCGACCTGGTCGTGCTCGACGTGATGCTGCCCGGCTTCGACGGGATCGAGGTGATGCAGCGCCTGCACGAGCAGCCGGGCGAGCCGGTGCCGGTGATCCTGCTGACGGCGCGCGCGGAGGAGTCCGACCGGCTGATCGGTCTGCGCCGCGGCGCCGACGACTACGTCGTCAAGCCGTTCTCGCCGGCGGAGCTGGTCGCGCGCGTGGAGGCGGTCATGCGGCGCGCCGGACGCGGCGCGGGCGGGAACGAGGACGGCGCCGACCTGGAGCCGATCGTCCACGGCCCGCTGACGATCGACCAGGCGGCTCGCACCGTCACGCTCGACGGCGAGGAGCTGGCGCTGACGCAGCGCGAGTACGAGCTGCTGCGCTTCCTCGCCGCGCGGCCCGGGCGCGTCTTCTCGCGCGACCAGTTGATGCAGCAGGTGTGGGGCTACGACTTCTACACCGACACCTCGACCGTCACGGTGCACGTGCGGCGGCTGCGCGCGAAGCTCGAGCCCGACCCCGCCAACCCGCGCTTCATCGAGACGGTGTGGGGCGTCGGCTACCGGTTCAGACCATGAGGCCGATGCCCCTGGTGCGCTCGGCGCTCGTCGCGCTCGCCGCCTGCCTCGCGGGCGCGGCGGTGGTCGGCGCGGTCTACGGCTGGCACGGCGCGTGGACGACGTTCGCGCTGCTGGCTGCGGTCGCGGTCGGCATGCTCGGGGCGGCGCACATGGCGACCGTGCGGCGCGCGCGCATGCGGCTCTCGCGCCAGCTCGCCCTCGGGGCGCTGCTGGCGGTCGGGACTGTGCTCGCGGCCGTTTGGATCGGCGCGCAGGCGATGTTCGTCTCCGACCACGACGCGCTCGTGATCACGGCGATGGCCGCCGTCGCCGCGGTGCTGGCGGTGCGCGCCGCGCAGCTGCTCGCGCAGGGCGTCGTGGCCGACGTCGAGGCGATGCACCGCGAGGTGGACGAGGCGCGCCGCCGGCTGATCGCCGCCGTCTCGCACGATCTGCGCACGCCGCTGGCGTCGCTGCGGCTGCTCGTCGACGCGGTCGAGGACGGCGTCGCGACGGGCGAGACGCGCACCCGCTACCTGCGCGAGATGCGCACGCACGTCGGCGCGCTGAGCGTGCTGATCGACGACCTGTTCGAGCTCTCGCGCCTGGAGGCGGGGGAGATCTCGTGGTCGATGCACCAGGTCGAGCTGGACGAGCTGGTGCGCGAGACGGTCGCCGCGCTGCGCGCGCAGGCGGCCGAGCAGGGCGTGGCGGTGGCGGCGGAGCTGCCGGAGGGGAGCGCCCTGTCCGCGCACGCGAACGCCGAGAAGGTCCAGCGCGTGCTGTTCAACCTGATCGTCAACGCGATCCGCCACACGCCGGCGGACGGCAGCGTCGTCGTGCGCGCGCGACCGGCGATCGGCGCGGACGGCGTCGTCGAGATCGAGGTGGTCGACGACGGGGCCGGCGTCGCGGCCGAGGAGCGCGAGCGCGTCTTCGAGCCGTTCTACCGCGGCGGGGAGGACGGCGCCGCGCGCTCGTCCGACGGCGCCGGCCTCGGCCTGGCGATCTCGCGCGCGATCGTCGAGGCCCACGGCGGTCGCATCTGGCTCGAGCCCGCCGCCCCGCACGGCACCCGCGTGCGCTTCACGCTGCCGGCGGCGGCGTAGCTCCGCCGCTCGCCGGCTCCGGCATCATCTGCGCTGGACATGCGTCGCGCTCTCGCCAGGTTCCCCGCCGGCGCCGCAGGCGTCACGGCCGCGCTGCTCGCGACGGCTTGCGCATCGTGCGGTGGCGGCACCATCGCCGCCGGCGCCCCGCCGCGGCCGGCTCCCGCAGCGGCGGTCGTCACGCAGACGGCGACCGCCCCGACACCGCCTCCGCGCACTGCGACCGTCGTCACGCAGCCGCCGCGCACGAGCGCCCCGGTCGTCCCGATGCCGCCGATCCGCCACCGCTGGATTCCGCTCACGGCCCGCCGCCTGCGCGAGACCTCGGCGTATGCGCAGCGCCACTACGGCCTCAGCGGCTGGACGATCGCCCACCCGCACGTGATCGTCGAGCACCTGACGGAGGACGGCTCGGTGAGCGCGACGTGGAACACGTTTGCGCCCGACGTGCCCGACGTCGAGCTGCACGAGCTGCCGGGACTCTGCTCGCAGTTCGCGATCGGGCAGGACGGGACGATCTGGCAGTTCACGCCCGTCACGTTCATGTGCCGCCACACGGTCGGGCTCAACTGGACGGCGATCGGGATCGAGCACGTCGGCTACACCGAGCAGGACGTCTTCGGCCGCCGCGCGCAGCTCGACGCCTCGCTGAGCCTGACGCGCTGGCTGCGCTGCCGCTACCGGATCCCGGTGCGCGACGTGATCGGCCACGCCGAGAGCCTCTCGTCGCCCTTTCACAGAGAGCGCGTCGCGAGCCTGCGCACGCAGACGCACGACGACTGGCAGCCCTGGGCGATGCGCCGCTACCGGGCGCTGCTGAGAGCGCGCGGCGGCTGCTGAACCGGCGTTCGCGCCGCGTCGCGCGTGGGATGCTGCCGCGCATGACCCGCCGTCGCGCGCTCTGGTTGCTCGGAATCGCGGCGCTCGCGCTGTTCGCAGTGGAGCTGGTCTACGACGGGCGGATGCAGGACGCGGGTCACCACGGGATCATCGCGTTCGAGGTCGCGTTCACCTCGGGCAAGGCGCACTCGATCATCGTCGCGTGGGGGACGAAGGGTCACGACGCCGCCGTCGCCTCGCTGTGGTTCGACTTCGTCTACCTGATCGCGTACGGGCTGTTCCTGTTCCTCGCCGTGCGCGCGCTGCGAGACGCGCTGGCGACTCGCGGCTGGGTGCGGCTCGCGCGGCCCGGCGGGGCGATCGCGGTGCTGGCGCTCGTCACATCCGTGTTCGACGCGCTGGAAAACGTCTTCCTGCTGCTGCAGCTCGGCGGACACGCGCAGTCGATCGGCGCGACGCTCGCGGGCAGCTTCGCGTCGGCGAAGTTCGCCTGCCTCGCGGTCGTGGTCGCCTACCTGCTCGTGGGCCTCGTCGCGCTCGGGGTCACGCGGCTGCGCCAAGGTGCGGCGGCCGGCGAGCGGCCGGCCTAGGATCGGATCGAGGTGCGCCTGCTGCTGAACATCATCTGGTTCGTGCTGTGCGGCCTGTGGCTGGCGATCGGCTACGCGATCGCCGCGCTGATCTGCTTCATCCTGATCGTCACGATCCCGTTCGGGCTGGCCTCGCTGCGGATCGCGGTCTTCGCGCTGTGGCCGTTCGGCCGGACGGTCGTGCGGCGTGCCGACGCCGGCGCGGCGTCCGCGATCGGCAACGTGCTGTGGCTGATCCTGTGCGGCTGGTGGCTCGCGCTCGCGCACCTGATCACCGGCGTGCTGCTGTGCGTGACGATCATCGGGATCCCGCTCGGCCTCGCGAACTTCAAGCTGATCCCGATCTCGCTGCTGCCGCTCGGGCGCGAGATCGTGCCGATCGACCAGGCATCCGACGGCGTCGGCTTCGCGTGAGCGCCTCGCAGATCTTCGCGCCCGGCCTGCTCGACGGGCAGGTCGCGCTGGTGACCGGCGGGGGCACGGGCCTGGGCAAGGCGGCCGCTCACGAGCTGGCGCGCTGCGGTGCGCAGGTCGTGCTCGCGGGGCGCCGCGCGGAGGTGCTCGAAGCGGCGGCGGCCGAGATCGGGTCGGCGGCGACGACGGTCGTGGGGGACATCCGCGAGGACGCCTCGGCCGCGGCGATCGTGGACGCCGTGCTCGAGCGCCACGGGCGCTTGGACGTGCTCGTCAACAACGCCGGCGGGCAGTACTTCGTGCCGGCGGAGGCGATCGCGGCGAAGGGCTGGCAGGCGGTCTTCCGGCTCAACGTCGGCGGGACGACGCGCATGACGGAGCTGGTCGCCGAGCGCGTGATGCGGCCGGCGGGGCGGGGGGCGATCTTGAACGTGACGCTGTCCCCGCACCACGGCCTCGCCGGGATGACGCACTCGAGCGCGGCACGGGCGGCGGTCGAGGGGTTGACGCGGGCGTGGGCTGCGCGCTGGGCTGCGGACGGGATAGCCGTGGTCGCGCTTGCGGCCGGCCACTTCGAGACCGAGGCGCTGGACAAGTACCCCGACGTCGTGCGCGCCGGCGCCGCGCGCACGGTCCCGCTGCAGCGGCTCGGGCAGCCGATCGAGCACGCCTGGCTCGTCGCGCTGCTCGCCTCGCCGCTGGGGCGCGCCTTCAGCGGCTCGGTCGTGACGCTCGACGGCGCGCGCGACAACTGGTTTGGCCCGTGGCCGCCGCCGACGCTGGCCGACGAGCAGGGCGTCGTGCCGACGGAGGAGCGGCGCCCGGCGCCGCCCTCCGCCTGACGCGTCAGTCGCGCCCGACGAGCAGCGCGATCCCCTGGCCGCCGCCGATGCAGAGCGTCGCGAGACCGAGGTCGTGGCCGCCGCGCTCCATCTCGGCGAGCAGCTTGACGGTGATCGCGGCGCCGGTCGCGGCGACCGGGTGGCCGAGCGCGATCGCGCCGCCGTTGGGGTTGACCTTCGCCTCGTCGAGGCCGAGCTCGTCGATGACGGCGAGCGCCTGGGCGGCGAACGCCTCGTTGAGCTCGATGACGCCGATCTCGTCGAGCGAGCGGCCGGAGCGCTCGAGCACCTTGCGTGTGGCGGGCACGGGGCCGATCCCCATGATCTGCGGGTCGACGCCGCACGAGGCGTAGGCGAGGATCCGGCCGAGGACCGGCGCGCCGCGCTTCTCGGCCTCGCTTCTGGACATCAACACGACGGCGGCGCCGGCGTCGTTGAGGCCGGAGGCGTTGCCGGCGGTGACGGTCCCGTCGCCTCTGAAGGCGGGGCGCAGCTTGCCCATCGCGGCGGCGTCGACCTCCTCGCGGATGTGCTCATCGGCGTCGAACTGCACCGTCTCCCGCTTGGCCTTGATGTCGACCGGCACGATCTGGTCCTTGAAGCGGCCCTCGGCGCGGGCTTGCGCCGCCCGGCGATGCGACTCCGCGGCGAAGGCGTCCTGGCGCTCGCGGGAGATCGAGCCGCGCTCGGCGAGGCGCTCGGCCGTGATCCCCATGTGGTCCTTGTCGAACGGGTCTGTGAGCGCGCCGACGACCGCGTCGACGAGCGGCGCGTCGCCCATCCGCGCGCCCCAGCGGGCGCCCGGCATCCAGTACTGGCCGCGGCTCATCGACTCCGCTCCGCCGGCCAGCGCGACGCTCGCCTCGCCGGTCTGGATCGTCTGCGCGGCGGAGACGATCGCCTGCACGCCGGTGCCGCAGAGGCGGTTGACGGTGTAGGCGGGCGTCTCCTTCGGGATCCCGGACTTCATGCCGACGACGCGCGCCATGTACATGTCGCCCGGCTCGGTGTGGATCACGTTGCCGAAGACGACGTGGCCGACGTCCGCGGCGTCGATCTGCGCGCGCTCGATCGCGGCCTTCGACGCGATCGCGCCGAGGTCGCTGGGGGCGGTGTCCTTGAGGCTGCGGCCGTACGACCCGATGGCGGTACGGGCGGCGCCGGCGATCACGACGTCGGTCATGGGTGTCTGGGCTCCTCGGTGGCGGACTGGGAGTGTGCGGCGGCCCAATCTACAGTTGGAGGGGATGAGCGACGAGCACCGCCGTCCATCGCACGAGCGCGAGCATGAGCTGGCACCGGCCGAGCGCCTGCTGCGCGAGCGCACCGGCGACCTGCCGGGGATCGGCAAGCCGCTGACCGAGCGCGCGCGGATCGCGCAGCGGTCGGTCGAGTCGTACCTGACCGGGGCGAACAACCCGCCGCGGTGGATGGAGCGGGTGGCGGAGATCGACCGCTGGCTGAAGCGCGAGCGACGGCTGCTGGGGGAGGAGTGGCGGGCGCTGCGGGCGCGCTTCGGGGCGGACGGCGATGGCTTCGCGTTGGCGTGGCGGGCGTTCGCCGCGGAGCGCGGTGCAAGTCGCGAGTACCGCGAGCTGAACGGGCTGATCCGCGCCCACAACGAGTGGTACCCGGTCGAGCGCGACCTGCCCGTGAACCCGCGCACGGGCGAGTGGGTGAGCGTCGGCGGGCGGTCGTTCCTGCGGCCGGTCGTCGGTGCGGAATGGGTGCTGCGGGAGTTCCCGGCGGAGGTGTGAGCGGAGGCCGGTCCGCTCGCCGGCCAGCATGCCGTTCCCCGCGGTCGCGGCAGCCCGGGTATCATCTGCCGTCAGCCTTTGCGGGCGAAGTGTTGTGGCTGCACAGAAGCCTTCCAAGCTTCTAGGGCGGGTTCGATTCCCGTCGCCCGCTCTCGGCACATAGCACCACGGGGAGTGGCGCAGTCTGGTAGCGCACCCGGCTGGGGGCCGGGCGGTCGCAGGTTCAAATCCTGTCTCCCCGACTGGCAACCGCGAGTCCTCACGGGGACTCACGAGGAATCAGGAAGCATCGCGATTTCTCGACGGTACCGGGGGTTTGTGGCTCTCCGGGCGGTGACGCCGACGATCTCGTAGGCGTTGGTCGCGCGGAGAAACCGCACACGATCCCGCACACGGCTCCGCCGCCTGACCGCACACGCGCGGTCGGGCCGACTCCGCGCGCCCTGGGCGCGTCACATCCCCCAACCGAAGGAGGCGCCTGTGGCGTCTGATCCCACCACGGCTGCTGAGGCGCCGCCGGTCCCGCCGTTCACGACGTTCCTGGCTGAGCAGGGCCGCGGCGAGCTGCTGCGTGAGCTGACGGACGAGATGTCGAAGCTCGTCGCCGCATGCGCCGAGCTCGGCAAGGGCGGCACGCTGACCCTCACGCTCGCGGTGAAGCCGACGGAGACCGGCACGCTCGAGATCGCTGACAGCGTCAGAGCGAAGCTGCCGACGCCGAAGGCGAAGCCGTCGCTGTGGTTCGCCGACCAGCGCGGCGGCCTGCACCGCCGCGACCCGCGGCAGATGGAGATGTCCTCGCTGCGCGAGGTGCCCGCGCCGGCGCGCGCCGCCGGCGAGTAGCCGCGCCACCCCCGACCCCAACCCATCGAATCGAGAAGGAGCCTGATGAGCACCGAGAGCAACGAACCCCGCGGCCTGGAGGCGGTGATCGCGACCGCGCAGGCGTCGGTCGGCGTGCAGTCCGTCGAGGTCACGCCCGACCTGACGAAGACGGTCGCGATCGTGCCCGCCGGCGCCCGTGCCGAGATCCTCGACTTCGACAGATACCTGTCGCAGCCGGCGCGCGCGACCGGAAGCGTCACGCTGCGCGACCTCGCGAGCTTCGCCGGCTACGTGCAGCGCCACCGCACGGACGGCACGACGCTGTGGATCGACCGTGAGCAGTTCGCGGTAACCGCGGTCCTCAACGACCACGAGCCCACCACGCCCGCGTGGGGCGACTTCCGGGCGCGGCTCGCGCTGACGCCGACCGAGGAGTGGCAGCGCTGGGTCGGCCTCGACGGGAGACTGCTCTCGCAGGAGGAGTTCGGGCAGCTGCTCGAGCAGGGCCAGCGCGAGATCATCGAGCCGACCGCGGCCGAGATGCTCGAGCTGGTCCGGACGTTCTACGTCAGCTCGTCGGCGAACTTCCACTCCGGCATCGACCTGCAGGGCGGCGCGGTGAAGTTCCGCTTCGACGAGGACCAGCAGGCGTCCGCTGGCACAGCCGGTGAGCTGCCGATCCCGCGTGAGTTCGAGCTGGCGTTGCCGCCGTTCATCGGCGAGCCGGCCTACCGGATCAGAGCGCTGCTGAAGTGGCGCGTCCTCGACCACAGACTCAAGCTCGGGTTCAAGCTCGACCGTCCGTACGCGGTGATCGAGGACGCGATGGCGGCGATCGCCGAGAAGCTCCGCGACGGCGGGACCGTCGTCGATGACGCCGGCGAGGTCCTCGCGACGATCCCGGCGTTCGAGCACGTCTACATGGGCGCGCCGCGCTCCTGACGCTCTGCCATGGTCGCTGGCATCGTCCCCGCATCGATCCCTGCCGTGGCGCCGAGTGCGTCGCGGCAGGCGTTGCCTGATCCCACACGGGAGCACGACGCGATCGCGCGGCAGATGCGCGCGAAGGCTCGGACTCGGACCGGCTGGCTCATCGGCGACACGCCGTCGCTCGAAGCCTTCGGAGCGAAGCGCTTCACCGTCGCCCGCACGACGCCTGAGCTGATCGTTTGCCTGCTGCTGTCGCGTGACCGCATGCACCACAGCGTCGGCTGGTGGCGCAACGCCGAGTACGAGTACTGCTGGCACCTGAGCCTGAGCGCTCGCGACCGTCTCGCGTACCGTGCGGCTGAGGCAGGTCGCGCACCTGGCCGCGATCTCAGCTACGAGGAGTTGCCCACCAGCGAGGTCCGCTACTGGGCGCGTCTGATCTTCGGCGAGCACGTCGACAAGCTGTGGAACGAGCCGGGTGGGACGGATCCGCGGCTGACGGTCACGGAGAGACGTCGGAACGCGCTGATCTGGCACCTGCGCCTGTTCCTCGACCCGGAGACGAAGGAGCCGTTCATCCCGACGGGCGAGGTCTACCACCTCACGCGATGGATCGACGGGCTTACGCCCGAGAAGGCGGACCGTTGAGCGGGCTCCGGCATGTGCGCGGCGCTGGCACGCCGTTCGAGCAGATGCTCGCGCCGACGGCACCGTCGGTCGAGCGGCCTGCGGAGCTGCTTTCGAGAAGGTCGTGCACAGCGTGCTCGCGTCGGTGGTGCGAGACCGCGCGCTGGCGTGGCCGACCGTGTCCGTTCTGCGGAGGTCGGCGGTCGTGAGCGTTCCGCGGGTGCTGAGCCAGTGCGCGGGTTGCCAGGCGGTCGTGTACGCGACCGTCGAGCCACCGTCGCCGATGAGACACGCCGATGGTTGCGTGCTGGCCGAGCGTCAGGCGTGCGCGTGGTGCAGGGGTCCGATGGCGGCGAGGCCGAGAGAGAATGCGGAGTGCTGCTCGGGGACGTGTCGTGTCACGCGCTGGCGCTGGGAGAATAGACGGCTGCCGAAGGGGTATGCGCCCCAGCGGGCTACGCGGGGTCGTACCAGCCGTACAAACGCCACCAGACGCACGAGCAGGAGCGGCCGGCAGATCGCGTTCGGTAGAGCGGTCGAGGCGGTCGCGGCGATGCTGCGAGCGCACACTGCCGCGACCCCCGAGGCCGCACGCCAGATCGCCGAGCATCACCTCGCCGGCGCCCTGCCTGCCCGACAGCAGTCGGGGGCACGATGAGCGCCAGCCTGCTCCTGCGCGAGCCGCCGCTCATCGTCCTGCCGTCGCTCGCCCTGGTGATTGGCCTCAACGAGGCGATCGTGCTGCAGCAGATCCACTTCCGGTCGCTCGAAGCGAGCTGCGCGGACGGCTGGGTCCAGCGGCCACGGAAGGCGTGGAAGGCCGAGTTCCCGTTCTGGCACGAGGACACGATCAAGCGGGCGCTGAGCCAGCTCCGAACGCTTGGGCTGGTCGAGGCCGAGGTGGTCGCGACGGCGCAGGGGCGCGAGTCGCGCTACCGGGTCGTCTACGAGCGCGTCGAAGCCCTCGAAGGGGTCGGTGCAAATTGCACCGATGGGTCGGGGCAATCTGCACCGATGGGTCGGGGCAGATCCCGCCGACCCAGAACCTTTAAAGGGGAGAGAACAGCACGAGAGAAGGAGAAGCCTGCTTCGCAGTCTTCTCCGTCGACGGTTCCCGACGAAGATCGCGACGAGCTGCTCGAGAAGCGCCTCCGCGACTCCGTCATCGTCGTGCTCGCCGAGCAGCTCGCCAGAGCGATGCAGGCGAACAACCCGAGGGCCCGCGTCTCGCCGAGATCGAGAGCGTGGCTCGACCCGATCCGGCTGCTGCTCGACCGCGACGGCTACGAGCCGGCGGAGGTCAGAGCGATGATCGGCTGGACGCAGGCCGACGACTTCGAGCGCTCTGTCGTGCTCTCGCCTTCTGCCCTTCGCCGTGGCGTCGATCGCATCGTGGGCAAGATGCAGCGGCAGGGCGTCGCGCCGTTCGCTGCGGCGCGCTCGGCAACGTCTGCTGGCGACCTCGTCGACGCCATGACCGGGGCGGCCGCATGAGCGCCGTGCAGTTGGCGCCGCACAACCTGGAGGCCGAGCAGGCCGTCCTCGGCGCTGTGCTGCTCACCGGCGAGGAGACGCTCGGGCGGCTGCTGCTCGACGTCCGGCTCAGACCCGAGCACTTCTACCGCGAGCAGCACGGGACGATCTACGCGGCGATGGTCGCGATGCACGACGCCGACCGCGCGATCGACGCGCTCACGGTCACCGAGCGCCTCCGCGAGCAGCAGCAGCTCGAAGCCGTGGGTGGGGAGGTCATGGTCGACGTGCTGTCCGGCGCCGCCCCGGCGGCCGGCAACGCAGCGGAGTACGGCCGCGTCGTCGTGCGTCTCGCCCGCTGGCGTCACCGCCTCGTCACGCTCCAGCACGGGCTCGCCGCGGTCGACGCTCGCGACGAAGACGGATTCGAGGCGGTCGAGGCCGCGCTCGCCGCCGGCGACGCTGACGCTGAGCGACGCACGCGCACCGCGGAGGAGATCGGCCACGAGATATTCGACTGGTTCGGGCCGTCCGGCGAGGACGACGCGCTCGCGCTCCCGTTCCCGGTCCTGAACACCGCGCTCGCCGGCGGCCTGCGCCCCGGCGACGTCACCTGGATCGGCGGCTGGACCAGCCACGGCAAGAGCATCCTCGTCGACGGGATCCTCGAGCACGCCGCCGCGGCCGGCGCGCGCTGCCACCTCTACCACAACGAGATGAGCCGCCGCGATCGCGCGCTGCGTCAGGTCGCCGCGCTCTCCGGCGTGCCGTTCCACCTCCTGCTTGCGCGGCAGCTGGGCAAGCAGCAGCTCGACGCGGTCGCGTCGGCCGTCTCGAAGCTGCCGTTCGGCATGACCGACTGCTCCGGCTGGACCGCGGCCGAGCTCAGCCGCCACGTCCGTCGCAACCGGTGGGACCTGGCCGCGATCGACTCGGTCAACCTCGTCCGCAAGCAGCCCGGCCGGCACGGCGTTGACGCGATCGACGAGGTCAGCAGCACGATCAACGCCGCCGCCCGACAGGCCGACTGCCACCTCCTCGGCGTCCTGATGCTCAACCGCGAGCGCCAGCGCGACGGCATCGACCCAGTGCCCGTGCTGCGAGACATCCGCGAGAGCGGACGGCTCGAGTACGACGCCGCCAACGTCCTGTTCGTCCACCGTGAGCAGGAGCCGATCACGATCGGCGGCCAGGAGACCGGCCGCTTCCGTCAGACGCCCGACGGCGTGATCGTGCTCGCGAAGGCCCGCAACGGCGAGCGCGACACCGGCGTGAAGGTCACGCTCAACAGCCGCACCATGCGCTTCGAGCCGCGACTGGAGCGTCCGTGAGACGCGCCGCGCCGCTCGGCGCCGGAGCGAAGTCGCTGGACCGCGGCTCGACGTTCCAGGCCGAGCGCAGACTGCTCGAGCGTCGCAAGCCGCTCGCGGCCGCCTCACCGCGCCGAGCGGCCGATCCGCCGAAGCCGATGCGCCACCGGCCGCGGCGGCGACCGGCGACCGAGCAGGAGATCGCCCGCGACTGGCACGAGCTGGTGTGTCGATCGCGTCGATGCGTGAAGTGCGGCGGTCAAGCCGGCCCGTACGGGCACCACGCGATCCGGAAGGAGTGGATGCGCCGGATGGTCGTGCTTGCGCGGCACATGTGGGATCTGGACCTCGGCGTCCCGGTGTGCGCGCCCTGTCACGACCGTCACGAGACGAAGGTCGACCCGATCACGCGCGCAGAGCTGGCCGCGGCCGGGATCTGGCAGCGCCTCGTTCAGTGGGCTCGGCTGCTCGACGAGCGCTACTTCCCCGGCCACGCGCCGGTCCTGACCAGGTTGGAACGCGACTATCCGATGGAGGCTGCCTGATGCTCGACGTCGATCCGGCCCTGCTCGACCGCGAGCTGCTGCAGCTGCCGCGCGAGATCCGTCGCGTTCTCGATGCGCTCCCCGTCGCGTCCTCGTCGACCGCTGGCGTCACGGCCGACTTCGTCGCCTTCCACCTGGATCAGCCGATCGAGATGGCCCGTGAAGCGCTGTGGGCGCTGCGCGACCAGGGACTCGCGCAGATGGGCTGCGGTGATGACGCCGTCGTGCGTTGGAGCCGGGCATGACGATGAGCGCCACGCCGACCGCCGACCTCCTGGCGCACGCGCGTGAGCGTCGAGTGCCGCTGACGCGCCAGGGCGCGCAGTCGCTCGGGCGTCGCCTCGGCGCTGAGCGCGCTCGCGAGCGCCTCGACTCGATCGGCGCGCTCATCGACCTCGCGTCTGCGTTTGGTCGTCAGCTCAGCGCTCTCTCGGCCGCCCGACGTCTCGACGCGGCAGCCGGTGACTTCGACGATGCCCGCGACCGACTGCTCGACGAGATCGAGGGCACGCGCTCGCGCGCGTTCGATCGCGCTTGGCGCGAGCACGAGCGCGCCTTCTACGACGACGACGCGCACCGTCGCCACGCCGCGTTCCTCGCCGAGCTCGACAGAGGCAGCCTCGGCCACCGCGCCACGCTCCTGCTGCTCGCCGCCGCCGAGGCCGGGCTGACGAGACCATCCGCCGCGGCGCGGCGCGCTCAGCTGTGGGGGCTGTGCGACGTCGAGCTCGCGAGGCGCCATGCGGTCGACGAGCACGCCGGCACGCGCGCCGACGTCATCGCGACGATCGCCGAGGAGACGCCCGACGACCCGATCGAGCGTGCGGCCTTCGCGGCCGCGCACGAGCGCTACCTCGCCCACACCGCCGCCGCGGAAGCCGCCGAGCGCCTCGCGCGCGAGATGGCGGAGCAGCAGCTCCTCGCCGACGACGGTGATCGCGACCTCGCGATCACGGTCAACCGCCTCGCCGACGACGCAGCGTTTCGAGGCGACGTCGAGCGCGTGCTCGCCTCGATCCGCTCGAGACTCGCCGATGCGCTCGCGCGCGACGACGCCGGCGCGTGGCGGCCGGACCCTGAGCGGTTCCACACGCTCGTTGTCCTGCGGGCCGCCGCCGCGGCGCGACAGGCTGCGTAGGCGACGCGTTCTGTCCGGGTTGGTCCCTACCTTGGGTGCCAACGTGCCCCCGGCGCGCTTGTCGTCGTTCTGCGTCCGGGTGCTGTTGGTCTCGTAGGCCCCTCCTCCGAAGGATTCGCCGCATGAGCCGCGGTCACGACCGCGAGCGCGCCGTCGTCGCCTACCTCGGCGACCGCGACTGGCTCGCCTTCCGCGCCCCCGCCAGCCTCGGCGTCGCCGACGTCGTCGCGCTTCGCGACGGCAGCCGCTCGAGACTCGTCGAGGTCAAGAGCACGGCGCAAGGGCCGTACGAGCGCTTCGGTCCCGCCGAGCGCGCGAAGCTCGCTGGTGCTGCTGCGCTCGCTGGAGCGGAGGCATGGCTGGCATGGTGGCCGCCGCGCGGGCAGCTTCGTTGGATCGCGGAGCAGGAGTGGCCCGAGCACCGCTGGCCGGCGCGGGCGCCGGACTCGTCCGGGTGACGCTTGGGGCGCGCACGAGCGCGCCTTCGCGCGTGCGCCTGACTGTGTGTCCGGCCGTGTCTCGCGTCCGCGCGACCGACGCTCGCGCACCGTTCCTGTCCGAGCGACAGGAACAAACCCCCGTAAATACAGGCCGCTCGACCCTCCGTGTGCGGCTTCGTGTGCGCGCACACACCCGCGACCGGGACCACGCACCGATGACCGGGGTCGGCTCCGGCCTTGCACGCACGCTCGGCCGGCACGCGATACGTGGGGGGGTAGGCAGGGATTCGAGTCGTTCGACGAATTGGTCCCATCACCGCCATGCGCAATTTGCCGGTGGTGGGGGCTGTAAAGACACTGGGCGGGGATGCTGTCGGGTCGTTCCAGGGTGGTCTAGTTGGCAGGACGCGGCGCTCTGGACGCCGTAGCGGAGGTTCGAGTCCTCCCCCTGGATTTCGCTGGCCAGCAGGAAGACCTCGGGGCGCCTACGGCGCGTTTCGGGCCAGCCGCGTTGAACTGCCGCACGGGCGGTGGGCGCGGCGGAGCGATCCGTTCCCGTCGAGCGGGTTGCGCTGAGCCAGCGATCCTTCTCGCGTCGGCGTGGGCCTCTGGCCTTCAGCCGGTGCGAGCGGGTCCTCTCGGGTTGTCCGCCGTCTCCTATCGCGATCGACGCGGCAGGCTCAGCGGGCGGCGGCGCCCGGGTGGGCCCGGTGTCACTCATCGGTCGGGCGTGTGCCCGGCCTCGACTTCAATCGGGAACGGAGGCCGTCATGGCTCGGACTTGGCCCGGCGGTGACGCCTCGACGCGCATCGCGAACCAGAGCGTGAGTTGGGCGAACAGCGACCTGGCCGCGACCGAGAAGCTGATCGACCTCGGCTCGCCGGATGCCGTCTCCCGACAGCCGTCTCCCGGCTTGCTCGTCATCGTGCGCAACCCCTCGACCGAGACCGACCTCGCCGGAGAGGTTCGCGTCAGATACGACGATGGCGGCACGACCCGCTACGCGACGCTGGGCACGTTCACTGCCACCAGAGCGAACGGTGACGGTCAGGCGTTCCTGATCGACGGCGGTCTGCTCGCCGCCGGCGGCCAGGTCTCGCTCAAGAACGCCGCCCAGGTCGGCGGTTCCGGCGCCTTTTCCGCTCGCGTCGTCGTCTACGCCTTCTGAGTCAGATGTTTCTGCTCGGGACCGAGGGCCAGTCGGGCTGGCCCGCGATCATCCCCACCGCGTACGCCGCGTTCCCGTTCCGCTGTGCGCGACTCTCGGATGCGTGGCCGGTCGGCGATGCGGTCGCCGCGCACGGAAGACTCGGCGTAGACGTGCACCTACTCGTCGAGGACTGGACGACGGCCCCCGCGACGATCGTCGCAACGCTCCAGAGATACCCGACGCTCACGAACGTCGAGCTGGGCAACGAGGACAGCTACAGCTACAAGAACGGCAACAACACCACGACGCTGAGAACGAAGGCCGGCAACTACGCCAGAGCCATCGCCGCGCTGCGCTCGGCGCTGGACGCTGTCGGCCTGACCAGAGTCGGGATCATCGCCCAGAACGACTACGCGCTCTGGGCCGGGTCAACGTGGGTCGACGCGATGTACGCCGCGGTGCCGAACCTGCACAGCTACGTGCGGGCATGGTGCTGCCATCCCTACTTCGCGCACGAGGAAGTCGACCGGATCCAGACGGGGATCTCGCAGGCCGCCGCACACGGCTGCCCAACGAACTTCCCGTACTGGCTGACGGAGTTCGGGGTGTCGACCTCAGGCGGAACGGCCTTCACGAACTCCGACGGCAACTACGGCCGCGCGGTCAACCTCACCTACGCGCAGGCGGCCGCCGACGCGACGAAGGTCATCGAGCGGATCGCCGAGGAATGCCCCTCGGTTGAGCGGCTGTTCTGGTTCGGGATGATCGACGCGGGCACCGATCCCACAGACCGCGAGCAGAACTTCGGCTACCTGCTGCGCGACACGACCACGAAGCCGGCGATCGGCGCTGCGCTCACCGCGCTGCTCGCCTACGTGCCGACTCAGCGCGTCGAGGTGCGGGGCCAGATTGCATCCGGCGGCTCGACCGGCACGACCCTCGCCGCGTCGCAGCCGGCCGAGACGAGAGCCGGCGACGCGCTGCTGTGTGGCGTGTACGTCACTGGTGCCGACGTCGACATCCAGATGGCCGGCTGGACGGAGCGCAGAGACCTGTTCTCGAGCTTCAACTTCGCCGTCTTCGAGCGTGTCGCAGCGGTCGACGGCGCGGCGACGCACACGATCACGTGGGGCGGCGCGAGCCGCTACCGCGCCGCGACGATCGTCGCGCTCGTCGGCTCAACCGTGAACACGAGCAGAATCGTCGACGCCGAAGGCGACGTCGCCTCGGCCGCATCGAGAACCGTCACCGGACCGAGACTCACGTCGACCGTCGATCGCGCTCGCGCGTTGTGGTGGGCGGTCACCGATGCCCCGAGCGTCATCACCCCGCCGGCCGACATGCCGACAATCCTCGACGGTTCCTCGACGGGCGCGCCGACTGCTGGCTGGGCCGAAGACCCGATCGCCGTGGCAGGCACGACTACCGCTGCCCTGACCGGCTCGCAGACCGTCAGCACCGCGGTCATCGTCGCCGCCCAGGCGATCAGTCCGGCCCTGCCGATCGTCGCGTCGTCTCCGCGTCGTCCCGTCCGTCTTCCCGCGCGACGGCCGGCGCGCATCCCGGTCCGCGGCTGATGGCGACCCCGATCGTGAACTTCCGACTGCCGCTGGTGCTGCTCGAGCGGATCGACGCTGCGCGCGGCGAAGAGTCGCGCACCGCGTGGCTGATCCGCGCCGCCGAAGCGCAGCTCGCGTCGACCGCCGAGGAGAAGGCGGGGGTGCCCCCGCGGTGAAGCTCCGGATCAACCTTGAGCGCCTCGCGGCGCTCCCGGCCGCCGAGCAGGCTCGAGTCCGCGCCGAGCTGCTGGAACTTGAAGCGCTGCGGAGAGCGAACCCGCTCGCGTTCTACGAGCCACACGCCAAGCAGCGCGTGTTCCACGCCGGCCGCGACCCGCTCAAGGCGTTCCTGGGCGGCAACCGCAGCGGCAAGACGACCGCGGGGATCGTGGACGACCTGATCCAGACGCTCGATCCCGACGTCGTCCCCGAGCACCTGCTGCCGTACAAGCACTTCCAGCCGCCGTTCTACTGCCGCATCATCATCCCGGACCTCACGAACACGCTCGACAAGGTCGTGCTGCAGAAGGTCCGCGAGTGGGCGCCTCCGGCGCAGCTCGCCGGCGGCACGCTCGATAGAGCGTGGAGCGAGAAGCAGCGGGTGCTGACGTTCGCGAACGGCTCGTGGTGGCAGTTCTTCAGCAACGACCAGGATCTCGACAAGTTCGGCGGCGCGGCTCTGCATCGCGTCCACTACGACGAGGAGCCGCGCGAGGACATCCGCAAGGAGTCCCTCATGCGCCTGATCGACTACGGCGGCGACGAGGTGTTCACCATGACGCCGCTGCTGGGCATGTCGTGGATGTTCGTCGATATCTACGAGCCGTGGACCGAGGGGCGTCTGACCGACGCGACGATCGTTCTCGTCGACATGGACGAGAACCCCCACCTCGACGCGAAGACGAAAGAGCGCGCGCTCGCCGGCCTCTCGCACGAGGAGCGCGCCGCACGTAAGAGCGGCCGCTTCGTCCACTTCGCCGGTCTGATCTATGACACCTTCGATGTCGCGCGTCACGTCCACCCGGAGCTGGACGAGGTCCCGAGAGATGCGCCGCTTGTCCTCCTCGGGGGCATCGACAACGGCATCCGCCACATGGCGGCCGTGCTGCTGACCTTCCTCGACGCCGACGACGTGTTGTGGGTCTTCGACGAGCTGCCGCTCCAGGGCCTCACTGTCTCCGCCGTCGCCGAGCAGTTCCTCGACCGTTGCGCACGATGGGGAATCAGGACCCGATTCAACATAATCGACCCCGCGTCACGGCGGACCGAGGAGCAGACCGGAAGATCGATCCGCGACGCATACCGCGCAGCGGGCGTCAGCACGCTGCTGGGCGTGAACGATCGGCTCGCCGGCATCAACGCGGTGAAGGAGCGGTTGGAGGGCGACCGGCTGCGCGTGACGGCGAACTGCACGGAGCTGATCCGCGAGTTCAAGCGCTACCGGTGGGCAAGACAGGCCGCTGGCGAGAACGAAGCGAAGGAAACCCCGGTCCGCAGAGACGACCATCTCCTCGACGCGCTGCGGTACATCTGCATGTCGCCGACGGTGCGCCCGAAGCGTCCCTCGCTGACGCCGTCGCAGACGCTGCAAGATCGCATCCTGCGCGCGAACCTTGAACGGTTGAACGGCACGGCCGCGCCCGAGCATCCGCTCGGCGGCGGCATCTTCGCCTAGATCTGGCCGGGCCTCGTGCCCGACTCGGGTGGTCAGCGCAGCATGGTGCGCCCTGCGGGGTGTGGGTGCTGTGAGCACCACCTTCCGGCGTGAAGTGCGCTGATAGCGCCGGAGTCAACGCGGTGTAGTGGAACAGCGACCACGCCGGCTTCATGGGCCGGAGAACCCGGGGCCGCACCGGGCGCCGCCATCCGCCGGGCTCTCCCCGGCAACGCACTGCCCCTCGGGCGTCCGCCCGACGACGCCGCAGCCACCACGCCGGATCGTCGTCGCGAGCGCGCTCAGCGCCGAGGCGACGCCCGAAGGGCAGACCACACCAACCGAGGAGTTGCCGCATGATCCGCGTCGTCGAGTCGTCCTCGTTCTGCTCAGCCTGCTACCAGGCCAAGCTCGGCGAGCCCCACGTCGACTTCGGTGCCGCCTACGAGGGACCCGTCCTCAGACATCCCGACGGAAGCCCGCAGACGATCGACGACCTGATCCTCTGCACGGGCTGCGTCCGCGAGGCTGCCCGCGCGCTGGAGATCCACGAGCAGCCCCTCGCCGCGGTCGAGGCGAAGCTCGCTGACGCGCAGAGATCGGCGAGATCGTGGCAGTCGTACGCTGAGGCGCTCGAGGGCGCGCTCGGCAGACGGCCGGAGCCGGTCAGACGCGGCCGCGGCCGTCCGGCGCGGCGGCCGCGATCGACGGAGGGCGCATGAGCGCGCCGATGCCGCGCAACCGCGCCGAGCGGCGGAGAGCCCAGAAGGCGACGACGCGGGCACGGACCGCGGCCTACCGCGGATGGAAGAAGCTCGCCAAGGGCGTTCACCACCCGGCCGACGTCATCGCGAACGGGCGGAGCCGATGACGGGGCTGCTGATCGCGTTCGTCCTGCTCGCTCTGATCTTCGGCGCCTTCATGGTCACGACGGCGATCGTCGCCGATCGTCGCGAGAAGGCGTGGGCTGAAGAGCGACGCGAGCTGCTGACGCGCATCCAGCACCCGCAGATCGTTCAGCTTCCTGCCGCGCGCCGGCAGCCGGCCAGAACCGAGCCGCCCGAGGACGACGAGTACGACCTCGTCGGCACGGTCGCTGACGACCCCGGCCCGGAGGATGGGTCGTGAGAGACACGAGCATCGTCGACCTGCAAACGCTCTACCGCAGAGCGAAGACGGCACGGCGACGCTTCGAGAAGAACTGGTACCTCAACCTCGCCTACTTCCAGGGCGACCAGTGGCTCGCGCACGACGGCAGCCGCCTCTACCGGCCGAGACTGCGCGCCGATCGCGTCCAACTCGTCGACAACCGCATCCAGCCGGCCGTTCGCACCGAGGTCGCGAAGCTCAGCAAGCAGCGGCCGTCGTTCCGCTGCACGCCGCGGACGTCCGACGACTCCGACATGAACGCCGCCGAGCTGGCCGAGAAGGTCCTCGAATACCTCTGGACTCACCTCGCGATGCAGGAGCACCTCGAACGCGCGCTCCTCTGGTCGCGCATCTGCGGCGCCGGCTTCGTCAAGGCAGCGTGGGACCCCTCCATCGGCGACGGGACGCAGGTGCTCGTCGGCCCCGACAAGAGACCGCTGCTCGACAGCTCCGGGCGCCCGATGCGCCCGGACGTCATCGACCCCGCGCAGCTCAGCTCCGCCCTCGGCTTCCCCGAGGGCACCGTGCAGGCGAAGACGATCAACGTGGGGGACATCCGCGTCGCCGTGCGCTCGCCGTTCCAGATCGTCCCCGACCCGCTCGCGGGAAGCTGGAGCGAGGTCGACTGGCTGATCGAGGAGTCCGTCGTCTCGCAGGACCACATCGCCGACCGCTACGGCGTGCTGCTCGACGCCGACACGGACGCCAACCCCGGCCTGATCGAGACGCACCTCATGGGCAGCGTCGGAGCGAGCAGCGGCTTTCACAGAGGCGTGAAGCTGTTCGAGTACTGGCGCAAGCCGTGCAGAGACCACCCGCACGGGTTCCGCGCGGTGTGGGCGGGCAGAAGAGTCCTCGAGACCGACGAGCGTCCGTGGGATCCGATGCCGTTCGTGATGATCTCCGGCATCCCCGTCCCCGGGCGCCTCTGGCCGACGAGCATCTGCGAGCAGCTCATCGGACCACAGACCGAGCTCAACAAGGTCAAGAGCCAGATCGCCGAGCACCGCAACCGGCTCGGCAACGCGACCGTCGTCGCGTCCAAGAGCGCCGTCGGCGACCCCGACGAGTTCCAGCGTCAGCTCAGCGCACCAGGCGGCATCGCGTGGGTCGACGACACGATGCAGAACGCCCAGCCGACCTTCCTCGAGCCGCCGTCTCTGCCGTCCTACATCCTCCAGGAGATCGACCGCTGCGAGGCCGCGATCCAGGACATCGCCGGCCAGCACGAGGTCTCCTCCGCGCAGGTGCCCGCCGGCGTCACCGCCGCGAGCGCGATCAACCTCCTGCAGGAGCAGGACGACACGCGCCTCGGCCCGGCGGCCTGGGACCTCGAACGCCAGCTCGCCGAGATCGGGCGCAAGGAGCTGCGCCTCGTCGCCCGCTACTACGACGACCGCCGCACGATCTCGCTCGCCGGTGACGATCAGGCGTGGGAGATCATCGACTTCCGCGGCACGATGCTGCGCGACCACACGCACGTTGAGGTCGCCGGCTCGATGATGCCGCGGTCGCTCGCCGCCCAGCAGGCGGCCATGCAGTCGATGCTCACGATGTTCTTGCAGAACGGCGTCCCGCTGAAGGATCAGAACCTCGCGAGATTCCTGCGCGACTACCAGGTCGGCGGCCTCGAGCACCTCGTCGCCGACTTCACGAACGACCAGGCGCAGATCAACCGCGAGAACCGTCAGCTGACGCTCGGACAACCGCTCGACACGAACAACTTCGACAACGATCAGGCGCACGTCGACGGTCACGAGGCGTACCAGAAGTCGTACGTCTACGAGCAGCTCGACCCGGGGATCAAGGCGATCTTCGAGAGACACGTCGACGAGCACCGCCAGAAGCTCGCGCAGGCCCAGGCCGCGCAGATGCAGCTCGAACAGGGGGGCGCGCAGCCGGCCGGCGAGCCCGCCGGCGCCGGCCATGCCGAGCAGCAGATGCAGGTGCAGGGCGCGCAGGCCCAGCAGCAGCTCCAGCAGTCCGCTGCGACGCATGACCAACGGCTGCGTCAGCAGGAAGAGGCGCACCAGCAGCGGATGCGCCAGCAGGCGTCCGCGTCCCGTTCACGCACCTGAAAGGAGCCCTCCTATGGGCAGCCCCGAAGACGCGACCCCGGTCGCGACCGATCCCGCCGCCGCGGCGGCAGTAGCGCCGGCACCGGAGACGGCCGACCCCGCCGCCCAGCCGCCCGCGGAGGCACCGCCCGCGCCCGACCCGGCTCCCGCGCCCGCTGACGCGGCCCCTGCGGCCGCACCGCCGGCTTCTGCGGCACCGGACGCCCCGCCGCCCGCCGACGCTCAGCCGCCGACCGACCCCAACCCCGCGCAGGCGCCGGCCAGCGAGTCCGCGCCGGACTCGCTGGCCACCACCGCGCCGGCGGCGAACGGCGCGGCACCTGCCGACCCCGCGCCGGCGGCCGAGGAGTCGTCCCCCGCGCCGGCCGAGGCCCCGGCGGACGTCCCCGACGGCTTCGTCGTGCAGACCGTGACGACGATCGTCGTGACGCAGTACAACCGCCGCAACGACAGCGACGTGCTCCCCGGCTCGTTCGCCCGGATCGAGAGCGGCGACCACGCCGGCGAGATCGGCGTCTTCGAGTCGGTCGCCTCCAACGGCGCCGACGGCTGGCCCGAGACGGTGAACGTGAGACTCCGCAACACCGGCGAGCTGCTCACGGTCCCCTACGCGGACATCCGGCCTGCCGAATTCGGCGGCCGCTGATGGACACCACGACGGCCGCGAAGAACCTCGTCACGGCGATCGGCGACTTCGCCGGCGCCTACGCGGACGACCCCAGATTCAGCGACCTGGTCTCCTCGCTGCGCGAGGCAGAGGGCCAGGTCGAGAAGCTCGTCCCCGGCGCGGCTGACAGAGCCGACCGGGAATCGCCGGGCAGACGCTCGGCGCGCGAGGCGGCCGAGGAGGCCGCAGAGAGGTCGAGACAGCGCGCCAGCGCCCGCACGGGCGCCGACGCAGACGCCACGACCTGACGCCAGGGACCAGCCGCCACAGCCGCCGCACGCGGCCAGGGGCGCCGAGTTACAGCGTCAGCGGCCACCGGCGGGGCATGAAGCCCCGCCGGCCGCATCCCCTCCACCACAACCGACGCCAGGGACGAGCCACAGCCGCCGCACGCGGCCAGGGGCGCCGAGTTACAGCGTCACAGAAAGAGCAGGTGAGTCATGGACCCCATGACGACGGATCCCGTACAGCCCGAAGCGGGCCAGGGCGGAGAGCCGACCGGAGGCGCTCCCTACGCGGAGTTCCTCGACCGCATTCCCGAGGACCAGCGCGGAGTCGTCGAGCCCGTCTTCAAGGACTGGGACGCACAGACGACGCGCAAGTTCCAGGAGCACTCGCAGTTTCGCGATCAGTGGTCGCCCTACGAACAGGCGGGCATCCACCAGCACGACCCGGCAGTGCTGCAGCAGCTCATCGAGTTCGGCCAGATGGCCGCGGACCCCGCTGCCTATCAGGAGTGGCTCCGCGCTCAGGCCGAGCAGGCCGGCCTCATCGCACCCGACCATCAGGCGGGCGCGACGGTCGACCCATCGGTGGAGCAGCTGCTTCAGCAGCAGCTCAGCCCCGTCCAGCAGCAGCTCCAGGAAATCGCCCAGTGGCGACAGGAGCAGCAGCTTCAGGCGAGCGCCGCGCAGATCAGCCAGACGATCGACGCGCGGATGAGAGAGCTGCAGGCCGAGCACGGCGAGTTCCCGACCGACGTCGTGGCGGCCCTCGCCGCCAACCACACCGGCCTGGACCCGCGGACCGCGATCGACAGAGCGTTTGCCGACTACCAGCGTTTCGCTGCGCAGATCGAGCAGGGCTTCGTCAATCGCAAGCTCGGACAGCCGGCCGCCCCGGAGACGGGCGGCGGAACGGACGCAAGTCCGCCCGCCGTGACGTCGCTTCGCGAGGCGTCGCAGATCGCGATGGAGCGCCTTCGGCAGAGCCGCGGCGCCTAGCTCCTGACCCCCTCGGGCCTGCGGGATCCGCGTTCCCCGCTGACCCCAAGGAGAAGCACATGGCCGGACAGACGATGGCGGCATTCGACGCCATGCTCAAGGACGTCTACCGCGGTCCCGCGGTCGAGCAGCTCAACCAGGACACCTACCTGATCGATCAGCTCGAGCGCCAGGAGGCGAACCAGATGGGGGCCTACACCGGCCGCCGGCTCGTCTTCCCGGTGCACACCTCGCGCAACCGTGGCCGCGGAGCGGTCACCAGCGGAGGCCAGCTCCCGACCGCCGGGCGCCAGGGCTTCCTCGACGGCATCGTGTCGATCAAGAACCTCTTCACCACGATCCAGCTGGACGACCAGCTGTTCCGTGCCTCGGCGACGAACGAGGGCGCGTTCGTGAGAGCCCTCGAGGTCGAGATCGACGGCGCCACGACCGACCTGCGCAAGGACATCACGCGCATGGCGTACGGGACCGGTGACGGTCTGCTCGCGAGCTGCACCTCGACGCAGTCGGCGAGAACGATCGCCGTCGACAACGGCCAGTACATCGCGGTCGGCGACACGGTCGACGTGCTCACGCGCGCCGACGGCACCGTCAAGGGCCAGGGCGTGCTCGTCACCGCGGTCGCGTTCACCGGCACGGCCGCCACCTCGTCGCAGGCGAACGCCAACGTCACGCTCGCGAGCTCGGTTTCCGTCACGAACGCCGACGGCATCTACATCGCCGGCGATCGCGGCAACGAGTCCGACGGCCTGCGGAACATCATCTCGACGAGCCGCTCGCTGCACTCGATCGACTCGTCGGTGAACCCGATCTGGGACGCCAACACGAACGCGGCCGGCTGGGTGAACGTGAACGAGGACACGCTCATGCAGCAGGCGCAGCTGACCGCGCAGCGCGGCAAGCCGATCGACCTGTACGTCGCCTCCTACGGCATCCAGCGCCGGCTCGCGCTTCAGTACCAGTCGATGAAGCGCTTCACCGACGCGAACGCGGTGAGAGTCAACGGCGGCTACGACGCGATCATGCTGTCCGCCGGCGGCAAGCCGATCCCGGTCGTCGCCGACGCCGACGCCGTCAACGGCGAGGCGTACGGGCTGCGCAAGGACACGTTCAACTGGGCGCAGATGGGGAGCCCCGACTGGCTCCAGGCGCCGGACGGCGAGGGCGGCATCTGGCACCTCACGCCGGGCGCGACGGCCGGCACGTTCAACGCGACCTGGCAGGCGTTCTTCGGCTGGTACGCGACGCTGGTGTGCGTGCGCCCGAACGCCAACTGCAAGGTCACGCAGCTCCTCGACGACATCCCGGTCGCGCGGATCTAGTAGCAGCGGCACGCTGGCCGGCCCCGCGAAGGGCCGGCCAGCGCCCCCGCACCCTCCTCTTCCTCTCGACGTAAGGAGCCAGCATGGCGCTCTCGATTACGCGCGTCAGTTCGTACGTCATCGGCGACCACCGCGAGGTCATCGCCGACGTGACGTTCGACGCCAGCTACACGACCGGCGGCCTGGCGCTCACCGCCGCGCAGCTCGGCATGGGCACCTCCCTGCGGGCGGTCATCCCCACGCCGTCGACCGACGGCCACACGTTCGCGTACGACTACGCGAATTCGAAGCTCAAGGCATTTTCGGGCGCCTCCGAGGTCGCGAACGCGACCGACCTGCACACGCTCACGACGCGGATCGTCGTGCACGGCAAGGGTGCCGGCAACATCTAATGGAGCTCGAAGCGGCGACGCTCGCGCAGGTCATCGAAGGGGCCGACGGACGCACCTATGAGGTCCCGTCCGACGTCGGGATGGTCGTCCGCGATCTGCGGGCGATCGACCCGACGCTGCGCGTGCGCTACTCGGAGCGCGGCAGACACTTCGTGGTCTACCAGCACATCGAGTCGCCCGACGGCAGAGTCGTCGATCATCTCGTGCTCACCGCGCTCGAACTCGACCAGCGCGTCGTGAACCGGGTGCGGGAGATCGCGTCACCCGACTACGACTTCGTGGCCGACAGCGAGCGTCGCCGCGCGCAGCGCGAGCGCGACAGCAAGGCCGAGCTGCGCGACCGCATCCGCGCTGAGGGCGACCGCGCCGCGCACGCCGCCCGGAAGGACCTCGGACTCGACAAGGCAAGGATCTTCGTGCCGTGAGCACGCTCGCGGAGCTGCGCACCGAGGTCTACAACCACGGCTTCGCGGCGAACGTCTACGTCTCGCGCGCCACCAGCTACCTGAACGAGGCGCTGCGGCTCGCAGCCCGCAAGGTCGACTACTACCAGGACGAGACGGTGCAGTCGATCACGACCGTCGCCGGTCAGGCCGCGTACCCGTGGCCGACGGACTTCGCGAAGCTGCGCTACCTGCGCGACGTCGACCTGACGCAGACGCTCGAGCTCGTTCCGATCCGCAGCATCGAGACCTCGGCCGCGGTCAGCGGACGACCGGCCTCGTACGCGCTCGCGGGCGCGACGCTCGTGCTCTACCCGACCCCCGACGCGGTCTACAACCTCGCGCTGCGCTACTGGCAGCTCCCGGCGCTACTGGCAGCCGACGGCGACACACCGTCGCTCCCGGCCGACTACCACCGCCTCCTCGCCTACTACGCGCTCCAGCGCTGCTACGAGTGCGAGGACGACAGCGAGATGGCGCAGTACTGGCAGGGGCAGTGGGCCGCCGCGTTGCGCGACATGGCGGTCGACGTGAAGTTCCCCTCGACCGACGGGCCGCGACAGGTCCCGAGCATGTGGGACGACAGCGACGGCAGCGCGGCATGGGGGCTGCCGTAGATGCGCGGCCAGCCGATGCTCTACTCCGACTTCGGAGGAGGGCTCAACACGAAGGGCGCGCCGTACGTGCTCGAGGACAACGAGGCGCGCGACGTGCTGAACGTCCAGTCGACGACGGCGCGCGCGATCGTCAAGCGCGACGGCATCGTGACCTTCGCGACCCCGGCCTCGGTCCTCGACTCGCTGTACGCCGCCGAGGCGCCCGCGTCGCCGGTCCTGATCACGCACGCCGGCACGTCGCTGTTCGGCATCACGGCTGCCGGCGCGATCTCGACGCTCAAGACGGGGCTGAGCAGCTCGAACCGCTGGGAGTGGGCGCAGACGCAGGTCTCCGGCGGCCAGGGTCCGATCTTCGGCCTCAACGGCGTCGACACGCCGCAGCAGTGGGACGGCGCCGCGAGAACGACCTCGGACTGGACGGCCAGCTCGGGCACGCTGCCGAACGGCAGATACATCGTGCTGCACCAGAACTACCTGTTCGTCGCGGGCGTCGCCGGCAACCCGTCGCGGCTCTGCTGGTGCAACATCGCCGCGGGCACCGGCACCGACGCGCGCAACTGGCCTGCGGCGAACGTCATCGACCTCGACCCGAACGACGGCGACGCGATCACCGGACTCGGCAAGGCCGGCAACCTGCTGCTCGTCTTCAAGCGCCACAAGGTCTTCGCCGTCTTCAACCCCGCGACCGGAGAGAACCGTCGCATCAGCGACTCGATCGGCTGCGTCTCCCATCGCTCGATAGCGGAGAGCCCGCAAGGGACGTTCTTCCTCTCCGAGCGCGGCGTGTGGCGTACAAACGGCTCGACGCTCGAACTTGTGTCCGACCCCGTGACGCCGAACCTCGCGGCGGCATCCCTCGCCGTCCCGCCCGCCGCCGCGTTCTGGAATAACCACTACTTCCTCTCGTACTCGACCGACGGCACGAGAAACACGCTCACGCTCGACTACGACCTGACGCTCGGAAGCTGGTGGCTGCACGGGATCGGCTCGAACCAGTGGCAGGTGTGGCACCCCTCGGCGAACAACCCGGGGCTGTACTCCGCGAAGGCGACCGCCGCGCTCGTCGATCAATGCTTCGTCCCCGGCATCAGCACGGACAACGGCTCGAACTTCACCTGGTACTGGAAGGGGCCGTGGCTCTCGCCCGCCTTCTACCGCCGGCGACGCTTCCCGACGCCCTACTACCGCAAGCGCCTGCGCGACGTTCGTGTTGACGGCCAGGGCGTCGTCGACTTCTCGGTCGCGAAGGACTTCACCGCTTCCGAGCAGCTCGTCGTCTCGGGCATCTTCGCCAGCGACCCGGCCGACACGTTCGGCGGATCAGGCACGTTCGGCGACCCGGCCTCCACGTTCGGCGGCGGCCCGACCGTCCCGCTGGCGCGCATCGGCTCGCTCGGCGTCGCGCGGGCGTTCTCGCCCGTCTTCGGCGCCACGTCGTCGAGCGCCGCAGCCGTCTACTCCATGACCTTGCTGATCCAGGACCGGAAGGACTGACATGGGCACGATCGCCTTGCAGGTCCCGCAGCTCGGCCAGTCCGACGCGACCGAGGAGGCAAAGGTCGCCTCCGACTTCACCGCACTCCAGGCCCTGCTCAACGGCAACATCGACACGAACAACCTGTCGCCCACAGCCGGCATCACGCCGGGGCAGCTCGCCACCGACTACGCGACCGCGCCGAGCGCCGTCACGTCGCCCGGCGCGCTCGCCAACAACACGCCCCGCACGCCGAACACCAGACGTCCGACGCTCGTCACCCTCGAGTTCGTCTGCGCCATAACCAGCAGCGGCGGCGGGGGCGGCGGGTCGACCGCCGTGGTGTCGATCGACAGCTATTCGACCGTCGGCACGGTCGGGATGAGCACGACGACGACCGTCTCGGCCTCCTGGCAGCAGACCTTTTGTGTGACGTTCCTCGTGCCGGCGAACAAGGCGTATCGGTTCGTCGGCAGCAACGCGGGGGGCGGCGTCCTGCCGACCTGCACCGTCCGGTGTGAGGAGACGCTCTAGCGCAGCCGGCGGTAGAAGGCGTCGCACGTCTGCACGCGCTGCTTGCGTGGCGGATCCCAGCCGTACTCGCCGAAGGGCTCGTCATAGCGATAGTCGGCGCGCGGCGTCGTGCCGCAGTAGGAGTACGCCTCGGCGAAAAGCTCCTCGAGCGACGTCGGGTCGCCCGCGAGCGACGGCCCACGGTCCGCATACCAGTCGCCGGTGTAGCCGCCGAGCTGCATGAAGCGGGCTCTGACGGCGGCGCTCACGAGCCCTTGCCCGCTGAGGGCATGTGCCTCCTCGTGGACGAGGATCGGGCGGTACAGGGAGCCGAGTCGGGGTTCGAGCCAGATGGTGCGCCCGTCGACCGCGGTACAGCTCGTGTGGCCGGTGTAGGGGCACTCGGCGCGTATGAGGTTCACCGAGAGGTGCGCCCCGGTCGGCGTGATGAGCACGGCGCCCGCTGAATCGCCTGGGGCGGCTGAGGCTACGAGACACGTCGCAAGCAGGATGAGGATGCTGCGCATCCGGCAACGTCTATCGCACGGGGCATTGGAGCACAACTTGGAGGTGCGATGTCACTCCCCCATCCGGTCCTGACGCAACTCCTCGACGCCCAGGACAACTTCGACGCGCTCGCGAAACTGCTCGATCTCCTCTACGACCCCGGCGACCTCAAGCCGACCGCCGCTGCGATCACTGTAGGCTCCGAGCCCACCGGCTGGCTGCTGTGCGACGGCCGCACCGTCTCGCGCGCGACCTACGGCACGCTGTTCACCGCGCTCGGCGGCGGCTCGTCACCATGGGGACCGGGCGATGGCTCGACGACGTTCAACCTTCCCGACTTCCGCGGCCGTGGGCCGATCGGGGCTGGCACCGGATCGGGCCTGACGGCACGCGCTCTCGCTGCACAGGTCGGTGAAGAGGCTCACACGCTGAGCGTTCCCGAGATGCCGTCGCACAACCACGGTGGCTCGACCGGCGGCGACAGCGGCTACCCCAACACGAACGTCTACAGCTCAGGCGGCGCCACGAACTTCGTCGGGATCACCTGGGGCGGCAACCTGATCGGCGGCGACTCGCGCAAGTACCAGGACTTCGCGCACGAGCACTCGATCGGTTCGCAGGGCGGCGGCGGCGCGCACAACAACATGCAGCCGTCCGTCGCGGTCAACTTCCTCATCAAGACGTAGGAGCACGCCATGGCCTTCAACGGTGGAGCAGCAATGCAGGCCCCGCGTGCGCCGCAACCGTTCAACGGTGGCGCCCGGGCGCCTCGCACGTCCAAGCCGGTCCTCGTGATCCCGAAGCCGCCGCGTGCATCGACGGGGATTCCGAAGGGGAAGCCGGCCGGAACGAACCTCTCGCCCGGCACCCGGCCGCCGGCGGCGCTCGCCGGCACGACGATCGCGCCGCCGCCGAACCCGGCAGCCCCGGCCCAGCCGGCGCAGCAGCCGTCACCGCTCGACGCGACGTATTGGGCGCAGGTGAACCAGGCGAACTTCCAGGCCGGCCAGAAGGAAAACGCGATCAACCAGCAGAGCGCCTACGACAGAATCGCGCTCGCCGAGGCACAGCGCCAGCTCGAACAGAGAGAGCCCGTGCTCGAGCAGAACGCGACGAACACCGCCAATGGGCAGGGCCTCCTCTACTCCGGGGCGCTCGGCAACCAGATCGGCAACATGAAGACTGCGCTGCTCACGACGGAGGCGAACCAGAACCAGGGCTTCGCGCAGCGCGAAGCGGGACGGCAGTCGCAGATCCAGGGCGTTCAGGCGAACCTGCCGTACTCCGAGCTCGCTGCGCGACTCGCGTCGATCGAGCGGGCAAACAGAGCGGCGGCATCGGCTGCGCTCACCGCACCGCCGATGCCGGCGGCCGCGACGGACGCGCTCGGCGTCCCGCGTGCGCAGGGGCACTCGACGGCCTACACCGGCCCCGGCCTCTACGCAGGCGCCGGTCCGAACAATCCGAACGTTCACGTCGTCGGCCACTCCGCCCGCTACCGCGGCCCCGGCCGCTACGTCGCCAACACCGGGAGATAGCCATGGCACACGCACCCGCGCCGGCACGCCCGAAGGCCCCGGCCGTCCACCGTGCCGCGCCCGCGCGCCCGAACCCGCTGTTCGACCCGAGCCAGATCCTGTCCGGGAGATCGCTTCAGGACGCTGCGACGTCGCTCACGAACCTCCAGATCAACCCGCAGGTCTCGGCGCTCGCCCAGCAGATCGCGGCGAACAACCGCCAGGGGCAGGCGGCGACCGATCGCGTGGGCGGCTTCTACAACCAGTTCGGCCAGCAGGCGCAGCAGGCGGTCGGCCAGCAGAGATCGATCGCCGACGCGACGAACTCGACGCTCGCGGGCATCGCGTCCGATGCTCAGCAGCGGATCGGCGCGGCTGGGCAGGCACAGCAGCAGCAGATGCAGGGCCTCGCGAGCACGGGCCTCGACGGCGGCAGCCTCGCGCGCCTCTCCTCCGAGATCGCCGCGCAGCAGGGCAACGCCGCTCAGCAGGGGCAGGCGTACCGTTCCTTCGGCGCGGCGCAGGGCGGCAACTGGCAGGGCCTGACGGCCGGCGAGCAGGGCGTCGGCGCCTCGCGCGCGACCGATGCGCTGCAGCAGCTCAGCAACGCCTTCGCGCAGGCGAACGCAGCGCCCGAGCAGAAGATCGCCGACCTCCAGGCGAGCCGCGGCGACTTGCAGGCGAAGAACATCGGCGCGCTGCGCGACAGCGAGCGCAACTACGGGATCTCGACGGCGACGCTCGGCCTGAACACGCAGAAGCTCGCCGAGTCGACCGCGAACGACGCGGCGAACCGCCAGCTCAGCGCCCAGAAGTTCAACATCGACACGGCGATGAAGGACCGCCAGTTCCAGCTCGACACGCAGAAGTACGGGCTGACGGTCGCTCGCGACAACTACCAGAGAGCGCACGGCCTCGGCCCCTACAAGCCGTCGGCGGCGGGCACGGGCACGAAGGGCCTGACGACCGCTCAGATGAACAACGCCTTCGGTCAGATCGACCAGGCGCGCAGCGCGATCAACGCCATCCGCCAGCAGGCGCCGCAGATCACCACGCAGCAGGTCCGCCAGGCGCTGACGAACGGCTACTACATGGCGAAGGTGAACGGCAGAGTCACGCGCCTGTCCGTGCCGAAGATCAGCGGCGGCGGCTACGGCAACTTCGTCAACTCGGCGATGGACCTCGCCTACAACGGCTACCTGTCGCCGGCGAACGTCAACGCGCTGCACCAGTCCGGGCTGCTGATTCACGGCCGCTACCAGCTCACGCCTCCGAGAACCGTTGCGCCCGCGCAGGGCCTCGGCCTCACCGGAAGAAGCCCGTTCGGGGGATAGGTGTCACTCACCAGCTTCCTCGCGAACGTCGCCGGGGGAATCTCGACGGCCGCGAGAGTCGAAAGACAGATGCAGCAGCGCAAGGCCGCAGCGCGGCCCGCTGCTCGCCCGGCGCCGCGGCCGACCGTGCCGCCCGCGCAGGCGCTCGGCCTGACGGGCGCGAGCCCGTTCGCTGGGGCGATGCGTCAGCAGCGACAGCGTGTCCAGCAGGCCGCGTCGAAGCTGCCGAACCCGCCGACGCTCAGACAGGTCGCCCAGGGCTACCAGGACTCCTACCGGCAGGCGCTCGTCGACACGTTCCTGCACCAGCCGAAGCCGGTGCAGCAGCGGATCGTCGCCAATGCGATCCGCAGACCGACGGACGACGGGCGCATCATCCTGTCGCACGTCACGGGCCTGTCGGGCGCGAGACTCGACGGCTACATCAAGACCTTCCAGGACACCGGGTTCCACGACCACTCGGTGTTCGACTCGATCGGCAACGTCGCCAGAGAGATCGGCTCGGCCGTCAAGAGCGGCCTGACGCCGTACAGCCCGACGGAGATCGGGACGGCGCTCTCGAACCCGTCCGGCTACCAGGGAACGCTGGGCGCCTTCCAGCATCCCGACCTCGCGCGCGCCGGCCAGCTGCAGCAGCTGCTCTCCGGGGTGTCCTCGACGCTCGGGAAGGCGGTCGATCGCGGCCAGCAGTCCGGCGTGCTCGGCTCGAAGGGCCTCCAGCCGCAGACGGCCGGCTTCAACGGCGGCCAGGTCGGCGTCAACTTCCTCAAGGACGCCGTGAACCTCCCGGCCGAGGTCATCCCGTCGGCCTACCTGCCGGCGTCCGAGGCGGCATCCGGCCATGTCGGCGCCGCGGCGAGAATGCTCGCGCAGCCGTACATCGACCTCGCGAAGCACCCCGTGCGCAGCCTCCAGCAGCATCCGCTCGACACGGCGCTCATGGTCGCCGGACCCGTGCGCGGCGTTGCGGGGGCGGTCGGCGAGGCCGGTCGACGCGCCGGGATCGGCGCCTTCTCGACCGAGCGCGCGCCCGCGGTCGTCCCGGGCACGAACGTCGCGCAGGCGCGCTCGTGGAGCCGCGACCCGCTCGTGAAGGGCGTGCAGGTGCTTCGCGCCAGCCGTGCGCGCAGAGCGGCCGCCGACATGGCGACGCAGGCGGCGCAGCTCGAAGCGCAGGCCGCGCACGATCCGGCGAACGCCGCGCACCTCCAGCAGCGCGCCGACGAGCTGCGCCACGAGGCAGCGTCGATGAACCCGGACGTGCTCAAGCCGCACGCCGTCGCGAAGCTCGTCGACCACCTCGAAGGGTCCAACCAGGGCATCCAGTCCGCGCACCGCGCCGAGGTCGTCAGAGCGCCGCAGCTCCTCATCAAGCAGGCGAAGGCGGCCGGGCACGCGATCTCGCCGATCGCGCAGGGGATCGTGAAGCCGACGCTCGAAGATCTCCAGGCGTACCGGGACGATCTCGCGCGCGTGCACGCCTCGGGGGCGCTCTCGCCGGCGGAGGCGAAGGCGAACATCGCGCTGCGCGCCGGCCTCGACAGATCGATCGCGAACGCCGCGAAGGGGAAGTTCAACCCGGCCGATGTGCCGGCGCTCGTGCAGCAGCACTACGCGCCGCTGATGCAGCAGCTCGAGAAGAAGCTCGACGACGCCGGGATCCTGCCGGCCGCGCGTGCCGAGCGTGCCAAGCTGATCCCGTTCGCCGCCCGCATGGGCATGCGCGACGCCTCGAATGCGGACATCGCGACGGCGATGGAGCACCTCGGGCACGGCGAGCCGTCGTTCGTCACGCAGGCGCCGAACCGTCGCGGGCCCGGCAACTTCTACCGGCACTGGTCCAACCCCGGTGGTGTGGGCAGCGCGACCCGCACGGGCGAGGCGACGGTGAAGGGCACGTTCGACGCGCACCCCGAGACGATGGTCGAGCAGGTCGCGCGGATGCAGGGCCTCGTCGATGCCCACGAGGGCTTCGGTCGCTTCCTCGACCAGTTCGGTCTCCGTCACGACGGGAGACTCGCGAGCTTCGACACGCGCGCCGCGGCCGAGCAGGCCGCGCGGGACGCCTCCGCGCTCCCGGGATCGCAGGGCTGGCAGATCGTCCGCACGGCGCCGTGGAAGGGCAGAGTCGAGGATGTCGCCGGGATGATCGACGGCTCGACCCCGGAGGGGCACGCACAGCAGTCGCTCTCGGACATCCTCGACGCCGCTGTCCGTGGCGACGGCGAAGGCCCCTACACCCTCGTCCCGAAGCCGGCGGCGGATCGTCTGCGCGAGCACGTCAGCGTCCTCGGTGCTGGCGGCGGCGGCAAGCTGTTCCGTCTCGCCACGGGCGCGTTCCGCAGAACGGTGCTCGCGACGTCGCCGACGTGGCTGGCCGGCAACGTCATCGAGGCCGGCACGCGCGCGGCGATCAACCGCGCGACGCCGATGGACGCGCTGTTCGCGCGCAGAGTGTTCGCCCACATGGACGCGACGGACCCCGAGGCCGCTCTCAGCGCGCGGATCGCCGCCAAGCCCGGCGGCCACTACGCCTTCGCGGGCAGAACCGTGCGCACGGCCGCCGACCAGTTCAGAGACGCATCGCCGCCGCTCGCGAACCTCGCGCGCGCGGCCGGAGCGTTCTGGCAGGCGCGTGGCCCGCGCAACCTCGCGAACCTCTGGCAGGGCTACACGCACCTCGTCTTCACGAAGGTCAACGACAACCTGGAGGCGCCCGCGCAGCTCGCGATGGCTGGCCGCCACATGCGCCAGCGGTTCGGGCTCAGCAACGCCGAGGTGATCGCGAGCCGCAGAGCGGTCCAGCAGGCCGCCGACGGGCTGAGAAACACGCCCGAGCAGATCGCGATGGCCCGCGCGGTGCAGCGTGCCTACGGCCAGTACAGCTCGTTCTCGCCGGCGTTGCGGAAGGCGATCGCGCTCTACACGCCGTTCGCGTCCTGGTCGCTGAACGCCGTGAGATTCCTCTACCACGTCCTGCCGGCCGACCATCCGGTGCTGACCGCGCTGCTCGCCGACGCGCATGTCGCCTCCGAGCAGTGGCGCAAGCAGCACGGCCTCGACCTCTTCCAGGGCAGCCGCGGCCTTCCCAGCTTCCTGCAGGGCTCGATCCCGACGGCCGGCGGCGGCCACCTCCGCATCGGCCGCTACACGCCGTTCGGGTTCGCCAGCCAGCCGCTCGACACGGTCGCCGGCCTCGTGCTGCCGCAGCTCAGCGGCGTGCAGGCCGCGTTCCAGGGCCGCGACTGGAAGGGGAGAGCGCTGAAGAACGCCGACGGGACGCCGTACGACCAGCTCCAGCTGTTCAAGTACGGGGTGCAGCAGCTTGCCGAGGGTGAGGTTCCGGTCTACGGCAAGGCCGCGCAGTTCGCCGCGGCGAGAGGGTCGCTCGGGCAGAGACTCGTGAGAGTGCTGAACCCGTTCGCGGTCACGAAGGGAAGAGCGAGCGCTGCCGGTCCGGCCGTCGGCATCCCGACCGTGAACGTCCCCTCGGTCAACGTACCGACGGTGAACGTCCCGACCGTCAACGTCCGCTAGCGCCGACCCTAGACGGAGGTGCCGCGCATGGCGCCAGCCCTCAGCCGCAACCAGAGCGTCTTCGCCAACACCCTCGCGCAGCGCACCGGCCTCAGCCCGGCGCTGATCAGCGCGTGGATCGTGGCCGAGGAGCCGCCGGGCGCCAGCACGCCGGTCGGGCACAGCGACCAGAACTGGCTGAACATCGGCAACACCGACAGCAAGTGGTACGGCGGTGGCGGGTCGTGGCGGGATCCCGTGACGGCCGCGAACAACTCGGCGGCATGGTTGCAGGGCCGCTACAGCGTTCCCGGGTTCGGGAAGGCGGCGCCGGGGATCCAGGCGTTCGCGCGCACCGCCGGCCAGCCGCTCGGCACGCAGATCAGCGCGCTGCAGCACTCCGGCTGGGCCAGCTCCGGCTACCCCGACCTGCCCAAGCTCGTGAGCCAGTTCGGCGGCCAGGCCGCGAGCGTCTCGCCGAGCCCCACGCGCGCGGCGCCGCAGGCCCAGCCCGGCACCGCGCTCGACGGCCAGGCGTTCGCGAACGCTCAGCGCGCCTACCAGCTCGGGCAGGTGCTCCGCAACCAGCCGAGAAGCCCGTTCGACATTGGGCCGAGAGCCTCGATCGGCACCTCGAACCCGCTGCTGTCGATCCTGCCGTCCAGAGCGCCGCAGCCCGGCGACTACACGAAGGCAGCCAGCACGCTCAGCGGCCTCGCCGGCGGCCTCGCCGTCAGCCCGCACCCGGCAGCAGGCCCGCTCGGCAAGGTCACCGTCGCGCCCGGCGCCAACCGGCCAGGCGTCGGCCTCAACCCGCGCGTCACGAACTTCGTCTCGCTGCTCGCCGGCAACATCGGCCAGCCCATCACGATCGGCACCGGGACCAACCACAACCGGATGACGGTCGACGGCAACGTCTCCGACCACTGGGCCGGGAACGCCGCCGACTTGCCGGTGCCGGTCGACAGCGCCCAGGGCGACATGATCGCCGGCCGCGCGCTCATGCTCGCCGGCGTCCCGCGCGCGCAGGCGCGGCAGATGGCGCAGAAGGGCGGCCTGTACACGCTGACGCCGTCGTCGGGGCCGTTGAAGGGGACGCGCGTGCAGGTGATCTGGAAGACGTACGACGGCGGCGACCACCACAACCACGTCCACATCGGGATCCGGCCGGCATGAGCGACGAGAACCCCGCGATCGACGAGGACACGAGAAAGCTGCTGGCGCTCGTCGCCTGCGGCGGCGACGCCTCCGCAGCGGAGCAGTCGCTCAAGGCGCAGGGCGTGGTCGTGACGGCGAGAGAGCTGCACGACCTGATGAGCGCCCGACGCAAGGAGTACGACCACCTGCGGGACCAGTTCGCGCCGCAGGTGGAGGAGGAGATCGTGCGTCAGCTTCGCGAGCGAGCGCTGCGGGCGACGAACCTCATCGACAAGGCGATCACGCTCGCCGAGAAGCGCATCGACGAGGGGCGCGACACGGACCCCGGCCGCACAGCAGCCAGCATGTCGAAGGTCGTGGCGACGAACATCGAGAAGGTGCTCGCGCTGACGGGGCGCCCGACGCAGATCACCGAGACGCGCAGCGCGTTGCAGATCGTGCGCGGCCTGGCGGCGCAGGGCGTGATCGAGCTGGAGCCGAGCGCCGTCCAGGAGTTGCCGGCGTGAGCAACGAGAGCACCGCCGCGATCCTGCAGGCGTTCGCCGAGTTGCGCGTCGAGCTCCGAAGCGAGCTGCGCGAGATCCTCGCCGACGTGCTGGCGCCCGTGCACGACAAGCTCGAGTCGATCGAGTCCGAAGCCAGAAGAACGAACGGCCGCGTCCGCAGGCTTGAGGCATGGCGCGAACGGCTCGCCGGCGCGCGCATGGCGATCGGCACGTTGCCGGTCCTCTTCGCGTGCGTCGGCTCGATCGCCGCGATAACCGTCGCACTCACCCACTGACCTTGCCGTACAAACGCCGCCCGCGCGGCGTCTGAGCGCCTCCGAGGCGCCGACGTGCCCGTCCCCGCCCCAGGAAGGGGCCACACACGAGAGGAGGCGCCCGATGGCTGGAGCGCTCGTCCTGTTCGCGCCGCCGTGGCACACGGTCGGCTGGAACACGCCCGGCTCGCCGCCGGTCCCGATCTTCCGCGCGCACGCGCTCGCATTCGAGGCGGCGCACAACGCCGGCGCGCGGTTCGCGCTCGTCTCCGGCGACCGCCGCGACAGCGTGCTCGCCGAGTTCAACGCGCAGCACGGCACGCACCTGCACGGCCAGCAGTACCTCGTCGACCACCAACACGAGCCCGGCTTCTACCCGGCCAACCCGGTCAACGAGACGAGCCACTGCCTCTTCTCCGACGGGTCGCCGGTCTACCGCACGCTGGCCGGCGGCCGGATCCCGCCGTACATGCTCGGCATCGACGCGGTCGACGACGGCAAGGAGAACGACTGCTCGCACCTCGTCGGCGTCCTCAACGAACTCGGCATCCACGCCGTGCGGCCCTACCCGGGCAGCGGCGAGGCGCACCACCTCGTGATCGACCGTCCGTTCGCGTCCCGCGCACGGTACGTGCTCATCAAGCAGGCCGCCCGCCACCACTCGCGGGCATGGGCGCACGCGATGCTCGCCGCGAACCGGAAGGCGGCCGGGCGATGAGGCGCCTCCGCAGCCCCTGGTGGCGTCGCCTTCGACTTCCGGTCCTGGGCCTCGCGGTCCTCGCCGTCTGGTTGGCGCTGCCAGCGATCTCGGTCGCCGAGGTCCACACCGGCCGCGCCGGCGTCGCGCTGATCGAGCACTTCGAGGGCGACCCGAACGGCGGCTGCCCGTACTACGACGTCTACGGCGCGGTGTGGACGCGCGGCTACGGCGAGACCGACGGGATCGGGCCGCTGAGCCCGTGCCTGACGCCGCGGCAGGCCGACCGCGACCTGCGCGTGAGACTCGCCACGAACGGCTACGAGGCCGCGGTGCGGACGCTGTTCGCCCGCGGTGGCGCGCTCGCCGGCAAGTTCACGCAGCACGCCTTCGACGGCTTCGCGTCGGTCGTCTGGAACCTCGGTACGGGCGCGGTGCGCTGTTCGGCCGGCTTCGGCTCCCTGTGCGCGGCGCTCCGCACGCACAGCCTTCACGCGGCCGCGCGTGCGCTGCTCAGCTACGACCACGCCGGCGGCCAGCGGCTGCTCGGCCTCACGCTGCGGCGGCGCGCGGAAGCGGCGCTGATCGTCCGGCCGATGGGCCGCTTCGAGCTGTTCGCGCCCATCGAGATCCACCTGATCCTCGCCTTCGACCGCGAGCACCCGTCACCGGCTCGCGCGGCGCGGCTGCAGGCGGCGATGCGCGCCCGCGCCGCGGCTCTCGCGCGCACCGCCCGTCGCGATCGCGACTGGCTGTCCCAGCGCCGCCTCGATCGCTTCGACGCGCTCGAGCGACGACTCCACCATCCCCGATAGGAGGCATCCCATGCTCACCCTTCTCGAAGCTGTGTACGGCAAGGTCCGTGCGGCGTGGCCGGTCAACCGCGTCGTGACGCTGCTCACGCCGCTCGTCTTCGCTCCCGCCGCCGGCTACGTCGCGACGTGGGTGCCGCAGCACGTTCCCGGCATCGCGTTCCAGCCGAGCAGAGCCCAGCTCGTCGGCCTGTTCGCGCTCGGTGCGACGAGAGCGCTCGTGATCGCCTACAAGTGGCTCGACGGCTGGCAGTACCACGAGAACCGTCTCGCACTGCCGAAGCCGACTGTCGAGCCGCCGGCGCCGGGTCCCGTCGTGACGATCCACAACACGCCGGCGACGGTGCCGGAAGGTAGCGCGGTGCCTCCGGTGCAGATCGTCGGGGCGCCGTCGACCGCGCCGATCCCGGGCGTCCCCGTCGGCGGCGGCGTCGCGCCGCAGACGAGCGCCCAGGTCCCCGGGGCTCCCGCGGCGCCGCCCGCGACCTCCGTCGCCTGAGCGTGCCGCGCGATCGCGTCTTCGAGCGCAGCTGGCTCGACGAGCGAGGCAGAGCAGCCGGCAACCCGGAGTTCGCGGACGCCGTCGTCGCGCGTCTCGAGCGCGCGACCGCCGAGCTCGGCGAGGACAGCTTCCTCGAGCGCACGCTCTGGGGGCTGTGCGTCGAGATCGACGAGGAGGCGTTGGACATCGCTGGCTGGGGCGTGCTCGCGCAGCAGCTGCCGGCACCACCGGGAGCAAGCACCTGGTCGGTCGGGCGCGCGAAGCTCCTGATCGACAAGGCCGCTGACATCGCTGCGCTCGCGAGCCAGATCGCGCGCACCGCGGCGAGCTACCTGCCGCCCGACCCTGACGCCCCGGCCTGACGGCCGGGGCGTTCGTCGTTCACCAGGGCCATCGCTCGCACGCTGACGGCCCAGAACCGAGCGGAACTCCGCCCGGATGAGCGTCGTAGAACCGCTGGTTCGCCGCGGTGCACGCGTGGTATCGGACCTCTGTCTCCCCGCCGACGACGACCGCGATCACGGCGATCGTGAGCGATCCCAGCACGAGGCGTCGCGCGAGCTGCGTCTCCTGAACCCGCGCAAGGATCGCGGCCGCTGCGATCCCTGCGGCCGCGAGCAGCCCGAACAGGCCGGGAATCAGCACGCGCGCACGGTACTTCACCGTTCGGGTCGCCGACGCCAGTTCGGCGCCCGGCCCCTCGTCGCCCAGGGGAGCAACAGCAGGGGCCGGGCGCGTTGCCTCGTCGCCCGAGGGGGAACGGGCGCGGGCGCGAGCCGCGGTCCCAACCAGTTCGGGGGGGATTCACGGCTCGATTCGGCACTCTGCCAGGCCGGGCCGCTGTTCTGCAACCCTCGAGCCGACAAGGCTCTCGCGTCGTGCGTAGAACATGGTCGCGCGAGAGCCGCGCGCTCGCTATCACCGTCAGAGAGTTGCGAGCTCGGCGAGGCTTCACCCAGGAAGCGCTCGGTTTCGCCTCGGGGTACTCGCGTGGGTTCGTTTCCGAGCTTGAGTCCGGCCGTCGTCGGCCGTCGTTCGAGGCCGTGGCGAGAGTCGCTGCGGCGATGGATGTCAGCCTCGTCGAGCTGGTCCGGCTCTACGAGGACCGGCTGGCCGAGCTCGGTGGCTAGCGTCCCCGACGCACCCCGACGACTCGCTCGACTCCTCTGAGTCGCTCGTCCTGCCGGTGCAGCTCGCCGGCCAGCGCCTCGTCGCGCTCGTGTAGCTCCGCGAGCTCGTCGCGGCAGTTCGCCCAGCCGAGGTAGCGCGCGAGCGCTTCACGGGCGATCTGCGGCGTTCGCATGCCTCGCCGGCGGGCGCGATCTTCCAGCTCTAGAAGCATCTCCGCATCCATGCGGACGGTCACTCGCTCCTCCATTGCCACGTGTCGAATGTAGCCGTGGCCGCGAAGTAGCGAATCTTCTTGAGCAAATGGCTGCCGCGGCGGCAGCCGTCAGCGGCAGCCATCGGCCGAACCGGCGTACTGCGCGGCGCCAGGTGTCTAGCGTCGCCCCGGTCGGCCCGGGTGACCGGGGATCAGATCGAGGAGCGCTGCTGTGCCACGGATGGCCTATTCCCGCCGGACCATCTTGAGTAAACGGAACCGTTCTTCGACATTCCGAAGAACCGCACCACTTAGGAATGGTCAGACTGGACGAGACGCTCGCGCGTCGGATACGGTGTATCGCTCCGGTTGCGAAATGGCCACCGCAGCACGGACGCCCCGATCGGCGGGGGACGACGAGAGGACAGGTCGCAGGCCAGGAAGAGAGGAAGGCCGATGACCCAGCCGCCGATCCTGACCGTCCACGACGGAGGGGACCCCGAAGAAGCGCTGCGGCGCCGACGCGAAGCGTGGGGCCTGATCCGCGACGCGTACGACGACGCGGTCAGCGTGCTGTGCGAGGGCGACCCTGACCGGGCGTTGATGGCGCGTCAGCGGAGGCGGGCCGGCCTGCTCGCTGCTCTTCCTGCACTCGCTGCTCAAGCTCCGCTTCCAGCTCGTCGCGAAGAGCGTCCGGCGTGATCTCGCCCAGGGCCGCGCGCAGCTCGGCGAGCGCTCCCTCGTAACGCTCGGCGTCCTCGCCGACGCGCCGCTCGAGGTGCGCCAAGCGATCGAGCTGTTCCCAGCCGTAGAGCATGAAGGCGTCCGGCACACCGCTCGCCCGGCCGATCGCGAGCAGCTGGTCCATGTCGGGGCTACCCGAGCCCCCGTGTCGGAGGTATGCCTTGAGCGTGCCGTACTCGATGCGTGCGGCCTCAGCCAGCTCGGGCTGCCCCATCCCTGAATAGGCCCACGCAACGCGGGCACGGCGACGTCGCTCCTCGGCGCTGACGCTGTCGGTCACGGACACAGAATCGCGCAATTTTGCGCCGAAAACAGACAGACTTGCGCGACGCTGCGATTTTTCGCTACACTGCGCGAAATGACGCTCGCGAGCGCAAAACGACGCGCAGCCCACCAGCGGCCTAACCGGGTCCTCATCGAGATGCGCCTCGACGCTGGGCTGACGCCGAACGACCTGGCGCGCCGCGCGCACATCAGCGGCAACACCGTCCGCGCAGCAGAGAAGGGCGAGTACGTCGACCCCCGGTCGCAGTACGCGATCGCTACCGCCCTCGGCGCTGCCCGCGTCGTCGTCTTTCCCTTCGAGCGCCAGCGGGAAGCCCGATGAGCGACCACCAGCCCGACAGCCAGTTCGCCGGTATCGGGGTCGAGCTCGCCGAGCGCGGCCTGTCGATTCGAGAGGCCGCGCGCGAAGCCGGTGTGCACGAGGCGTCCTTCCGGCGCCTGCTCGACGGCAGAGGAGTCCATCCGCGAACCGCCAGGAAGATCGCCGACCTCTTCGGCATCCGAGTCCGCGAGCTTCGCGCCTCAGTCGATCACGACCGGACGGCCGCGTGATGCTTGTCGTGTTGCTCGTGGTGGCCGTCGTGCTCGGCCTGGTCGCGTTCGAGGCGGAGTTCGCGGATCGTCGTGCGCGGGATCGTTGGGATTTCGCTCGCGAGCTGCGCGAGGGGGAGGCCGTGCGGGCATGCGTCCCCTACGACCTTGAACTCGACCCGGGTCTGTCGTTCGACGTCGGGCACGCCACCGTCCGCAGTACCGCCCTCACCCCCAGGGCGGCCGGGGCTTCTTCCTCCTTCGCTCCGGTGCGGATCCCTCACGGTGGCGTGCCCGACGTGGAACGACCGACCGCGCAGGCCGGAGGTCGTCGGCATGGCTGAGTTCGTCTATGTGATGGTCGACGGCTGCTTGTTGCCCGACCACTGGGACAAGGGGCGCGCGACGGGCGGCGCGTTCGTCGCCGACGTCGCGCTCGACCATCTGGAGCGCTTGCCGGCAGGTCACGATCGCGACTACGCGATCCGCAGCGTGGTTCATGCGTCGCTGCTCGCGCAGGGCTGGGGCACCGCGGCGAGCGAGCTGCTTGACGCCGAGCTGGAGGCGTCGCATGCCTGACCCCCGCCAGACGGCCGCCTATCTGCTCGAGGTGATCCGCGATGGCCGGTGGCGGACGAGAGCGGAGCTGAGAGGGATCGCTGGGTCGAGCTGGCCGCTGTTGCTGCGTGCGCTCGAGCAGAACGGTCACGCGATCGTGTTCGAGCGGTCCAAGCACGATCCGGGCAGCTGGTTCCGGGCGCGGCTGGCCTACGAAGCTTCGGCGCCGGCGGAGCCGCTCGTCGAGGAGCCGGAGCAGTTGGCGCTCGCCGTGGCCGGGACTGCTGCGCCGCGCTCGGCGCTGCTCGGTCTCGAGGAGGCGGCGTGAGCGCCGACCTGGTTCGTGTGGCGCTCGCGCGGGCGGGTCGTTGGACGCGCCCGCCGGCGGTCACCGTCTACCTGCAGCAGGAGGACGGGCAGGTTGACCGCGAGGCGCTTGACCGTCTGCTCGGCGAGATGGTCGCGGAGGGCCTGATCGAGGCGCGCCTGAGTCCGGCCGACGGCATGCTCGAGTACCGCTTGCCGGTGGGGGAGTCCGTGGTCGCGTGATCCAGCCGGGGCTTCTTCACGAGTCGTTGATGCGCGCGGAGGTCGCCCGTCGCGTTGAGCCGTATCGGCCGTCTTCGTGGCCGCGGCTTCGCTCGCTGTTCGCTCGGCGCCGTCGCGGCGCGGGCTCTTACGACGCCGCTGTGGCGGCAGGAAGGACGGACCGATGAGCATCTTTCGACAGGGGGACGTGCTGATCCGCAAGGTGGCGAAGATTCCCGAAGGGCTGCGGCCGGTGCCGCTCGAGGGCGGCCGGGTCATCCTCGCGCATGGTGAGGTGACGGGGCACGCGCACGCGGTCGTCGGTGAGGTGCAGCTGCTCGCCGCGGACCTGGAGGAGATGGAGCAGCGGTTCCTGCGTGTCGAGCGGGAGGCGCAGGTCGTGCACGAGGAGCACGGGACGATCACGCTCGCGCCGGGCCTGTACGAGGTGGGCCGCCAGGTCGAGTACTCGCCGGAGGAGATTCGGACGGTCGCGGACTGATGGGTGTCACGCGCGTCGATCAGCTCTCCGACGAGGAGCGCGCCCGCATGGACGAGTGGGCGGACCGGTGGATCGAGGTCGGGTTGCGCACCGGCCCGGCCGACCGTGAGCGGTTCGAGTCGGCCGTCCGCGACTGCTACCGCTTCGCCGGCATCGACTGGCCCGACGTCGTCGTGTGGGTCCCGTCGCCGCTGGTCATGGCGCTCGCCGCGCCGACGGCGGCGTACACGATCGAGCTGCTCGACGCGCTCGCGCGCCGGGGCAAGCTGAGCCCCGGCGCGGTTCGCGGCGCGGTTGACGGCGCGGTTGGCGACGCGGTTCGCGGCGCGGTTGGCGGCGCGGTTGGCGACGCGGTTGGCGGCGCGGTTGGCGGCGCGGTTGGCGGCGCGGTTGGCGACGCGGTTGGCGACGCGGTTGGCGGCGCGGTTGGCGGCGCGGTTGGCGGCGCGGTTGGCGGCGCGGTTGGCGGCGCGGTTGACGACGCGGTTGGCGACGCGGTTCGCGGCGCGGTTGGCGACGCGGTTGGCGGCGCGGTTGGCGGCGCGGTTGGCGA